>Ga0209402_10000458_pt1 | contig 48947 bp, 41 predicted proteins | sample ArcticOcean_MG_C_3_FD_187437 | JGI IMG/M metagenome (GOLD analysis project Ga0209402, IMG submission 187437) | Marine microbial communities from western Arctic Ocean - ArcticOcean_MG_CB8_126 (SPAdes) (version 2) | ecosystem: Environmental > Aquatic > Marine > Oceanic | place: Arctic Ocean... | reverse complement strand
GAATGACGATTGGGCGGTGGGCGATGTCGATCTTTGCGTCCCGGACAAACGCGTGTCGATTGCGTTGGCGTTTGTCGGCGCCAACCCGCGAAAACAACCGTCGAGCCGCTTCACGCTGCGCATACGAATCGTCAAAATGGACATCCACATCGAAGTAGGCCGTATTCCGCCAGAAGTAGACGTTCGAGAGCATTAGTTGCTGAGCAATTGTCGACTTCCCCAAGTCCACGTAGTCACGCGGAAGCAACAGGAAGAAACCAGCAACGAGCACGGCGACGACCATTACCGTTGCCGCCGGGATGATTCGAAGAATGCGGCGCACCCAGAAGTTGGCTAAGCTGAACTTGTCGGCGTCCTGCTCTTTCAGAATCAAACCCGTAATCAAGAAGCCTGAGATTACAAAGAACACATCGACGCCGATGAAGCCGCCTGAGAATCCCAAGTCTGCGTGAAACAGGAGCACAAGTATAACAGCGACGGCTCTCAGACCGTCGACATCTGGTCGGTATTTGAAATCGATCATCGGAGGAAGCCTGGAGTCAGGATGAACGCGTCGGGTGAAACTTTCAGTTTACCAGAAACGGCCGGGTGGCTGCGATCAACCAACAGGAGCGCCCAGGGGATGCGTGACCGGACTTCTTTTCGTCTTCTCAGATTGACGCCGACACTACGGGTGGCGTGGGTGAAGCGTTCGTCTGGGGGCTCCCTGCGGTCGATCCCAGTTACCCGTCGGCAGCGATGAATCCCATCCTGGCGACGCAGGCCCGGCTGTGCCGGACGACGGTGCACATTCGACGTACAATCCGAGTTCCGTTCGGCCCTGTCGGCACAGCGTCACTCGTTGTAAGAGACATGGGAATGTGTTAGCGTGCAGAACGCTGCGACACACGTTTCTCGCATTCCCGGTTTTTGGAAATTGCAGATGCGATACTCCTTGTTGCAATCTCGCATGGCTTGGTTTTCCTTGATTGCGGTGACCGCTGCTGGGGGCGGGTTTTTCTTTTGGAATTCGTTCGCGAAGACGACCGACGATCGATCCCACCGGGACGCAGATCCACGTCCGATTGTTCAGGGACGTGTTGTTAATTGGTGGCGCTTCGTTCCCGAGGAGATTCGTTCGCAGCGCCCGAACCCGGCTGCGCACAGCAATATTCTCCCTGCCGATTACGCGGGTGCCGAGTCGTGTCGCAAATGCCATAAGCGCAATTACGCCCTGTGGTCCAAACACCCACACCGGTGGATGAACGCGATGGCCGATCAATCGTCGGTGAGGGGAGATTTCTCCGGGCGGGCTGCCATCTCCTATCGCGGCGGGACGGCCCGATTTTATCGTGAACGCGACGAATATCGAATGCGGCTGGAACGTGGCGATGTGCGCCGAGTCTACCGCGTCTCACAGACGATTGGATCGCGATTTTATCAATACTATGTGGGGACGTTGATTTCCGGTCCGGAGCCCAAAAGCAGCCCGAGTTATGCCGTTGATCATGTTCTGCCGTTCGGGTATTGGCTCGACCAGAAAGAGTGGGTGCCCACGGTCCACGTTCATTGGGTGAAAGTCAACGGCAATCAAGTTGACGAAGAGGATATGCCTTCCGAGAATCGCCCCGATCCGTTTGCAGACTCAAGCGGGTCGCTGGCGTTTACCGAGTACTTTCGCTGCAATCAGTGTCACACGACCTTTCCCCTGGGTGACCTGCTGGTCCGCAACGCCGACACGTTGGGCCGGCATGCACCGGTTCCGTTGCACCTGGATTCCGTGGCCTACCTGAGCGAGGCCCATCCTCAACTGGAATTGCTCGGCAATCGTGAAACAGCTTTGACTGACGCCGAAGTCCTTCGACTTCGCACGGATGTCTGGAAATTCGAGGCACCCACACATGCGGTCAATCTCGGCATCAGCTGTGAGGCCTGTCATCTCGGCAGTCGCGAACACGCACAGGGAAAACTGACCAAGCCTCACTTCTTCCCACGCGGCAGGCACTTATACGCCGAGGCAGAAGGAACGTTGGATTACGGCCGCACTCACGACAACGTGAACTGGGTGTGCGGTCGTTGCCACACCGGCGACCGGCGTCTGTTGGCTGGCGGCATGGCGACGTGGAATTCCACAGAGTACACCGATGCCATGCGGGGAAGTTGTTATTCCGAACTGAAGTGCGTCGATTGCCACAACCCGCACAAGGCCACCGGACCCAAATGGGAATTCGCGCCGAGCCATGACGACCAACTTTGCCTGAAATGCCATCAAGAGTTTGAACCGATTGAGGCACGCGCGGCACACACGCATCATCCCGCCGGTAGCAGTGGGGCAAACTGCATGAACTGCCACATGCCGCGCATCAACGAGGGCCTGCAGGACGTCGTCCGCACGCACAAGATTTTCTCGCCGACAGACCGGCAGATGATCGAGGCCAATCACCCGAATGCGTGTAATCAATGCCACACCAAAGAACCCATCGACTGGACCTTGCGATATCTTAGCGAATGGTATGGTGCCGATTTCGACCGCAAGATGATCGCTCAGAACTATCACGATCCACAGGAGAGCGTGGCTCTAGGATGGCTGAAGAACCCGGACCAAGCGGTCCGCTTGATTGGTGCCGACGCATTGGCCAGGACGGATTCCCAGTGGGCGCTGCCGCAACTCATCGATGCGCTCGACGACCGTTATCTGTTGAATCGGCAATTTGCCCGTCAAGCGATTGAGAAAATGTGTGGAGTCAGGCTCGAGGAGTTTGGCTATTATTTCTACAGCGAAAGTGAAGAACGGCAAGAGCCGCTGAGCAAGATTCGGCATGCACTCCTCTCCGGTGAATCGTCGCGATAACCCTTGCCTAACGCACCGGCGAATCAAGAAGCACTTCTTCGAAACGGCTCACCGAATCGAACATGATGCCCGGCCGTGAGTCGGACGCGATTCGAGGAATTCAAGTGCAGAATTGAATTCAAGAGAGTATGATCAACCACGGAAAGGTGTTGGTTCTTCTTTTGTCGCGCCTGCGTCTTCAAATTCATCTTCTTTTGCTCCGAGACGAAAGAATCGTTCGATGCCAGGTGTCTCACCCGAACGCCCGATCGCTGCGGAGACGAATTCCAATCGCCGTCGCAAAACGGTTCGCATTCTGATGGCGATTCTCCTGCCGGGGACAGTGTTTGCGTGGATTGTCTGGTACACCTCGGACCAGACGTCGGACGATCTTCGCCAGGGAAAGGACGATTCTGGTCTAGCTCCCACCGCCAGAGAGGACCAGTTTCGCCTTCCGAGCATTGCCACGTCGCGTTTTCGCAACGCATCGAAGGCGGTCGCGTACGTCGGGAATCGCAAATGCCAGGAGTGTCATTCCGACGAACACGATTCGTATCTGAAGACAATGCATAGCCGCTCACTTGCTGAGGTCGATATTTCGCGGGAACCGCCGAACGGCGAGTTTTTCCACGAGATTTCCGGACGACACTATCGAGTCTACCGCGAGGGGAAGCAATTGAGGCTCCGCGAGTTCATACAGGACTCCGAAGGGCAGGAAGTCGTTCTGGTGGACCATGCCGCGCATTTTTCCTTTGGCTCAGGAAACTATGCGCGGATGTATCTGGTGAAGGTTGATGACTATCTGATCGAAGCCCCGATGACGTGGTATCCGCGTCGACAGAGCTGGGGTATGTCGGCCGGTTACGAGAAAGATTCCAATCAGGCTGGGTTCGACCGCGAGGTCGGTTGGGGATGTATCCATTGTCACGGGGGGCGGGTCGAAACGATCGACGGTGCGGACCAACGGTTGAACGTCACGGAAATGGCGATCAGTTGCGAGCGCTGTCACGGTCCCGGCGCACTGCACGTCAAAGAACGCAAGGCGGAATTGCCAATTCGGGGAAGTATCGATGATTCGATCGTCAACATACGGCACCTTTCACGAGAAAGGCAGGAAGACGTCTGCTCCCAATGCCACCTCTCCGCTTCGGCCGACGTCAACGTGCGCGGTCGCAGCGTGGCCGACTTTCGACCGGGTTTGCGAATGTCCGACTTCGTCATCAGTTATCGGATCAATCGCCAGGATTCTGCGATGACGGTGGCCGGCCAGATCGAACAGATGAGATTGAGCCGTTGTTACCTCGAATCGAAATCAATGACGTGCGCCACATGCCACAATCCGCACTCTGTTCCAGAGGAATCGGAGAAGGTTGCGTATTACCGAAATAAATGCCTGAGTTGCCATCAAACCGAGTCGTGCGGGCTGCCGATCGATACGCGACAAGAAACGCAGCCGAATGACAACTGCGTCAACTGTCACATGCCGAGAGGCTCAACAGACATTCCGCACTTCTCATTCACCCACCATCGCGTGGGAATACACACAGCCAAGCCCAACAGCGACAAACTGACCGACTCGAACAAACTGGTTTCAGTAATGGACGTCTCCCACTTTCCGGAACACGAACGGCAGCGTCTGCTCGGTCTGGCGAACGATGCGTTTGCGGCGAAACTTGCCGGGGGGTTGAACGATGAGTCGCGAGACGATCCATCTCATCTCGCTCTTTCCGAGGTTTTCCAGGAGCGGGGACGTCAAATTCTCGAAAAGGTCCGAGCAAGCGGACTGAGGGATTCCGAGGTGGAGACTTATTTCTGCCGCATCAACTGGCGAAGGAATCCCGATTTGTGCATTTCGTATGCCGAGTCTGCCCTGAAGTCGAAGCAGATTTCGCCGACAAACCGGCAGTCTGCCATGTATTATCTGGCTTCCTCACACTTTGATCAGCGGCGATACCAGCAAGCGCTCCCATATCTCAAGAAATTAGTGAAGATGGAGCGAAGCGAAATCTCGTTGATGCTTTTGGGAATCTGCCATCGTGAAACAGGCAACCGTCAGGAAGCTCTGCGTCTGATCAAAGAGGCGATTCTTGCATCGCCTCATCGTGCCGACCTGCACAACTACCTGGCCTCGATCTATCGCCAAATGGGAAAGCCGATGGACGCCCAGAGACACTTGAAACGGGCAGAACTGTTGAGCCGCAAAGTCCCGCAACCCCATTAGCACAGCGAGAGTGCTCGACGTCGTTGACTTGCTGGAACGGCGGCATTTCCTGGCTTCTTAAGGCGGTTGCTTTCGCGTGTGGTTTTCAGTTCGATGTCCGAAGGGAACAAGCTCAATGCCCGATGGGAACAAGGCGGACTCGACCGGTCGGCGATGGGGATTCCGGTTTGTGGCCCTGTCCATCTCGACCCTGGTGAGTCTGCTCGGCCTGTGGCTGTTTCACGATTACTGGGCAAACAAACCCATCTACTTGCAGGAACCCGGATACGAGAGGACCGGTCACCGATATCTCTACGATTCAACTCTGGGATGGCGCAACATTCCCAATTGGGAGGCTTCGACGAATGGCAGGAGACTCACAATTAACTCCAAGGGCCTGCGCGATTTCGAATACTCTTACGCAAAGCCGTCGGGCGTTCGCCGAATTCTGGTGCTCGGAGACTCGTTTGCCTGGGGATATGGCGTTGCCGACGACGAAATCTTCACTGAGGTGATCGAGGAACGTCTGGCCAGAGACTCGCTCCTCCGGGGTGAGAAATACGAGGTCGTCAACACAGGCGTCTCTGGCTGGGGGACCGACCAGGAGTATCTGTTCCTGCAACGGGAAGGCTTTAACTACAGTCCCGACATTGTGGTACTGGCGTTCTTCATCGTAAACGATTTCGAGAACAATGAGTCTTCAATTGTGTATGGGTTGCAGAAGCCGGTCTTCGCAAATGAAGAGTTGGATTTGGCAAACGTGCCGGTCCCTGGACCATCCGCGCCGAAACGTACAATTCGCACACAAGCCAACAGTTTTGATCTGACTCTATCCATCATCACGCACATGCGCGACGCATGCACCAAGCAGCGGTGCCGACTGGTCATTATGAAGTTCGGACGTTACATTCCTCGCTGGAAAGACAACGCGGAATTGCTGTCGAACGAACGACGACTGAGAGGCGCCGCACAGCGGCTGAATATCGCGTACCTGGATCTCGATGATGCGTTCGATGCCAATGAAGTTACAGCCGATGAACTGCTGTGGGGAAACGACGACGGTCACTGGAACGCACAGGGCCACCGGCTCGCTGCCGGTTTCTTGTACGAGTTCCTGGTCGAATCTCAGTTAATCACGAATTGAGATGAGTGCTCTGGCAGCTTGCTGGTGCCCTGAGGGTGGCAACACTCCCATTTTCTTCCAGCGGAATGCGCATCGCCAAACAGCCGTCGTGGATGCTGCTGATGGATCGATGCGGGCGGCTCCGTTGACCTCATCTGCCGTTCCACGCGACAGTTCTTTTTACCGGCGTCAGCGCTTCAAGCAAAGCAGCCAGGTAGGCCCGGATGGATATCGCAATCAAAAAGCTCAGCCCTCGCCCATCTGCGCGTTCGATTGTGAATCGGCTGGGCAGCTCGGGGCGACCAACGGGAGCCCCCAGATGTTGGGTGACCGAGCTGCATCGTGAGAGAATCGGATAGCTTTCCGACGTCCGCTTACAGTCGGTGACGTCCAATTGGGGCGGTCGGGGTGAGGGCTGTTTTTTCCTGCATCGGCCGCCCTCACCCTGCTTCAATCGCCTTCGGTATTGAAGCTGTCCCTCTCCCAGAGGGAGAGGGTTTTTGAGGCTGTTCTAGCAATTCGGTCCCGATGTGGCGGCGGCTGGTTCGCGGGTCGTGTCTTTTTCGCGGATCGATTCCAGTGGTGGCAGCGATTCTTCCAGGACTCCCTTGGCTTTCGGCCAGGCGAGCAGGGCTTCGACGATCATCCACGCTTCCAATAACAGTGCGGCGGCGGCGATTCCAACCAGCAGGAATTGCTCCTTCTCGACCCATTTTGGAATCTGCGCTATCATCGCCCAGGCCGGCATGACGAGCATGAACAGCATTGGCAAAGCGACAAACCAAATCGGTTTGCTTCGTCGCCACAGCCAGAAGGTGATGACCAGAAACGCCAAACCGCCCAGCAGTTGATTCGTCGCACCGAACAATGGCCAGAGAATGAGTCCGCCACCACCGGCCGTTTCCAACGACCACGCGACTCCCGGTTTGGGTAACAACGCGAGCAGAAAGGCCGTCACCACAGCGAACAGGGTCGCACCGTATGGGTTGGTCAACGGTAACATCACGGGGCGCATCGCGGGAACCTGATCGCCCACGGCCCGTCCCAACTCCTGCACAACGTATCGCTGCAGACGAGTGGCGGTGTCGAGTGTGGTTGCCGCAAATGACGCGACGAGAACACCCATAATGGCTACTCCCATCGTGTGATTCAGCCCGATAGCGCCCAGAAAATTCGCAGTGCCGACGACGAATGCGCCAATTCTCGTCCCCAACCCAGCATTCGCGGTGAGCCAGTCGCCGTAAATGCTGCCCCATAGTGAGTTCCCCATCTGTCCGGCGAATTCAGGCCGATTGGGCCAGCCGAATCCAATTCCCGCACCGACAGCCAGAATGACAATTACCGCCAGGAACCCTTCGGTCAGCATCGAGCCGTAGCCGACGAATTGTGCATCCGTCTCGCACTTCAACTGTTTGCTGCTCGTTCCACTGGAGACAAGACAGTGAAAACCGCTGATCGCCCCGCAAGCGATGGTGATAAACAGGACCGGAAAAATGTCGGGCGCATTTTTCGGATGCAATTCGATTGCCGGCGCCACAAATTCAACCGGCTGCCCGTCGATTCCAATCACCCCAGCGACCACAATGCCCACCACCACCAAACCCAGGCTGGAAATCAACTGTAGACTGTTGATGTAATCGCGGGGTTGCAGCAGCGTCCACACCGGCAGCACACTGGCGACGTAGCAATAGGCGAGCAGAATCGCGGTCCAGATCCACAGGGGCCACGTAGCCAGCGTCGTGTTCAAATCTTGAACGGTGGCACCGAGCGCCCCGCCGCCTCCCTCGATCCCGGGACAACCTGCCCCCAGCCAGACGGTGAGATACATGCTCGCCAACGCGAGCGCCGACGGAACGAGCAGTCCGACGCCCTTGCGATGCAGCCACAGGCCAATTCCAACGGCGATTGGAATCTGCAGGAAGACTGGCAGAATCGACTCGGGGAACATCTTGAAGACAGAAGCGATAACCAAACCGAAAATCGCCAGCACAATCCACAGGCTGAACAGCAGAATCGCCAGGAACAGAAACCGCACGCGCGGGTTCAACAGACGGCCGGCGATGTCGCCGACGGTCTGTCCGCGATTTCGCAGGCTGATGACCAGTGCGCCGAAGTCGTGGACCGCCCCGATAAACACCGAACCAAACAGCACCCACACCAACGCCGGCACCCAACCCCACATAATGGCGATTGCCGGTCCCACAATCGGCCCGGTTCCGGCGATGCTCGTAAAATGGTGGCCGAAGACAACCGACTTGGCCGTCGGCACGAAATCCCTGTCGTCATTCAGCACAACGCTCGGCACGGCGGCATGCGGATCGAGATTGAAAATCCGCTGCGACAGCCAGCGACCGTACGTGTGATAGGCGATGATATAGCCGACGAACGCGCCGACGGCGATCAACAATGTTGACATGTGAGCTTGCCTTCGAGATGTCGAGAGCCGAGGGTTTGTGTGAAACTGCGTGCGCCGCACCGGCAATGAAATATTTGCAATCGATCGCATCATCGCGCGAATTCGATGCGCTAACGCGACACCCTAAAGCTATCCGAGCAACTCTCAATTCGCAACTTGGACGACCACAGGTTCGCGTCGTTGTGGAGTGGAGCCACAATTGGCGTCAAATTCCTGCGGTGTCAATCGAATCATTTGTCATAATCCGCATAGTTTCGCGCGGTCTTGGCTCAATGGCGTGGTTTTCCCCAATCGTCGTTTGCCCGAAGAGGCATCGTAGACGATCAAACTTTACACACGACGGAAACGAATTAAACACCACCGGCCAACGCCTGAGCGAATGTCGCCCACAACGGGGCCAATGCCTCGGATGAGGCGGCCGGTTTGGTTTCTGATAACTAATATATTCAGACTGCCGTTGAGATTGGTTGTGACGGGGCGACCCCAATTCGTCTCGTTGCCGATTTCCGGTAAGAACCGGTAAGAAGGAGTCCTGCCGATGTTGGTCTTATCGAGACAACGCGACGAAAGCATTATTATCGGAGACAACATCGTTATCACGATTGTTGACATCCGAGGCGACAAGGTTCGGTTGGGCATCAATGCTCCGAAGGATATTCCCGTGCATCGCGAGGAAGTCTACGACGCGATCCAGCGCGAACGAGCCGCCCAACGGGAAGCCGATACCGATGCGATCGCCCAGGATTCCCCGGCGGCCGAGCGAGCCGAATCGGGCAAATGATGTGTGGCGACCGAAATCGCGTCTTGCCGTTCCTCGGCGGCGCGTTTGACGGTTTTTCCGATTCTGCGGGTAATCCCGCTCAATCCAGCCCCTCAGCAGTGCCGATATCGGTTTCAGTGGACACCGTTGCGCTCTGATTTGTTGTTTGGCAAATGGCTGTGGACGCGTCGTCCGGTTCGTAATATGCTGTGCGGCGGAAGCCCTTTTTCGACTCAATGCGCCGGATGAATTCGACGGCAGCGAGCAAGGAAGCTCAAATGGCCTCGATCACCGAGATCTACACGACCGCTCTCCAGCACCATCAGTCGGGCAAAGTCGATCGAGCGGAGGGTCTCTGTCGCGAGATTCTGCGCGTCGATCCCGGTCATGCCAACGCGAATCATCTTCTGGGCGTTACCGCATACCAGAAAAACAACAACGTCCTCGCGGTTGAGTGCATTGCGCGAGCGATCCAACTGGATCCCACCGTGCCATCGTACCACAGCAATCTTGGTGCCGCGTACCGCGTACCGCGCACTGGGTCATCTCGACAATGCTGTCGAGTCTCTGCGGAACGCCGTGCGTGCCGACGCCGATTACATCGAGGGACATGAGAATCTCGCAATCGTCCTGGGCGAACAGGGGAAATTCGAGGAAGCCAATGTCTCTCTCGAAAGGGCGCATCAACTCAAAAGTTCTTCCGGGGCGCAAGACTACTTCTGGAAGGGCATCTACAAGAGCTTCGACGAAGTTCCCGTCCGCGGAAGCGGACACGAAGGAAACAATTGGGCATTGGCGACTGCGGAAGCGAACAGGCAACTCCGGGAGGTCACGGAGTCTTACCGAACGATTCCGTTTCAGACGATGGGCGTAGACATCTTCCTGCCGATGCTGGCGGGGCTTGTCTCACAACAAAGAGACACAGTTCGAATTCTCGACTTCGGCGGTGCCACGGGAACGGCATTGTTGCACTTGATTGCTGGAGTGGGCGATCCTGCGGCGATCGAATTGAACGTCGTTGAGACCGAGAGCGCGTGTCGGCTTGGCGAACAATTGTGGCCGAACGAGCCGCGGGTCAAGTTTCACCGAGCCATCGCCGACGTGCCGCGCGACATTGACATTGTTCATATCAACTCGGCACTGCAGTACGTCGATGACTATCGCGCCGTACTGGAAGAACTGTGTTCTTTCCAGCCGACCTACTTCATGCTGCCCCGACTTTGCGCCGGGGACTTCCCCACGTATGCGAGTGCTCAAATGAATCTCTGGGATGGCGTGGTCGCCAACTGGTTCATCAATATTGGCGAGTTAATCGGCATCATGGAGTCGTGCGGGTATCGGTTGCTGTCCAAGAGCGTCGAGGCGATGCTTTACGACCAGTCGAACTTCCCTGCCGAATATCGAATGCAACGCGCGTGCAACTTGCTGTTTGGTCTCTGCAATGGCGAAGAACAGCCCGCGATGCCGATAAACGAGACAGGCGGAATGTGTGCATGAACTCCATGAAGCAGACGGTCAAGTCAAAAGTGGGCGGCAAACATGGTGTGCCGCTTATCGAAGAGGCGGTTGGTTCGGCATTGCAGGGAACGAAGGCGGGCGAATTTGGAATCGCTTCGGTGTTCAGCTTTCATCGCACCAAGACAATGACAACCGGCGAAGGCGGCATGTTGCTACTGGACGACCATCGGTTGTTTGAGCGGTGTACGATTCTTCGCGACCACGGCCGACATCCCGGCAGTGCCACGTATCTCAATGAAGAAGTCGCCTACAAGTACATGCCGTTCAACGTGCAGGCTGCATTGGGTTACGCACAATTTCAACGCATCGACGATCTCGTCGCGAAGAAGCAATGGATATTGCATTCGTACAAAGAAAAACTGGCCGACCTGCCGGAACTTGAGTTCAACATCGAGCCTGCCGACGTTGTCAACGGCGCGTGGATCACGGCGGTGGTTCCCGCCGCAAGTTATGGCTTCGGCAAGCACGAGTTGATGGAGCAGTTGGCACAAATCGGCGTACCGTCACGGCCCTTCTTCTATCCGCTGTCGTCGCTGCCGGCCTACCTGTGTGCACAGGAAATCTACCGCGAGAAGAACCCCGTCGCCTACGACATTTCATCGCGAGGAATCAATCTGCCCGGTGCGATGATTCTGACCGAAGCGCAGATTGACTTCGTCTGCGACGGCGTTCGCAGGGTTTTGAGCGTTGCACGCGACGCGAAGCCAAACGAAGGAGCGGCGGCATGAACAACGTGCTCGATAACAGTCCGTCGCAACTCGCTGGAAAACGCGTGCTGATTACCGGCGGACTGGGGTTCATCGGTAGCAATCTCGCGGAACGATGTGTTGCTGATGGCGCCGATGTGACGGTCTACGACTGTCTCGACCCGCATTCCGGCGGCAACATCTACAACGTGCATGAAATCGAAAACGACATCGATATTATCGTCAGCGATGTTCGTAATCTCGACGATCTCTGTCAGGCGGTCAGGCAGGAAGACATCGTATTCAATTGCGCTGCACATACGTCGCATTCGCAATCGATGACCGACCCGCTGGTCGATATCGACGTCAATTGCCGCGGAACCATCAATCTGCTCGAAGCGGCGCGGCGATTCAATCCGGACATGAAAATCGTTCATGTCGGCACAAGCACGCAAATGGGCCGCATGATTCACAGCGAAGCCGACGAAACGCATCCCGAATTTCCGGTCGACATTTACTCGGCAAACAAATCGGTTTCGGAAAAATACGTGCTGATTTACGGCAACGCCTACGGCATGCTGACTACCGTTGTTCGGTTGGCAAACAACTTCGGGCCGCGCTCGAACATTCGTAATCCGAATTTCGGCTTCATCAACTATTTCATCGGACTGGCGCTCGCCGGCCGCAATTTGACCGTCTTCGGTGACGGTGGCCAACTGCGAAATGCCAGTTACGTCGGCGACACGGTCGATGCGCTACTGATGGCCGCGCTCAACGACGCTGCGAACGGTGAAGCGCTGTTTGCCGTCGCCGACAAACAATGCAACGTCGCAGAGATTGCTCGCAGTATTTGTGAGTGCATCGGCGGAGAGGTGCGGTTTGTCGAATGGCCCAAAGAGCGGGAAGCGATTGAAGTGGGCGATGCCATCATCAGCAACGAAAAAATCAAACGGTTACTTGGCTGGTCACCGCGCGTGTCGATGAGCGACGGAATGCAGTGGACACGTGAATTATTTCGAGCGCATCTGGAACACTACATCGAACCGGGCGCAGCCAAGGCCGCGTGACGATCACATGTATCGCCCCTGTCGAAACTGGTGCGAGCGCCTGCCGACTCAAAGTGCAGCAAACGCATGAAGAACATTATCATCACTGGAGCGCTCGGCCATATCGGGTCGCGGTTGATTCATTCGCTGCTGCCCGGCGAATTTCAACGGGTGTTACTCGTCGATAATCTGCTGACGCAACGTTACTGCTCGCTGTTCCAGTTGCCCGTTGGAGTGCCGTTTGAATTCATCGAGGCGGACATCTGCGATGCCGACCTCGAATCGCTGTTCGCCGGTTACGATTCTGTCGTGCATCTGGCGGCAATCACCAACGCTGCCGGCAGTTTTGGAAATGCTGCCGAGGTGGAACGCGTCAATCTTTCCGGAACAGAACGAGTGGCCCGCGCTTGTGCCAAGATGAATTGTCGGCTGATCGCGTTATCGACGACGAGTGTTTACGGCGTGTCGTCAGGTGTCGTCGATGAAGACTGTCCGCCGGAACAACTTAAGCCGCAAAGTCCATACGCCGAAAGCAAACTGCAGTCCGAACGCCTGTTGGCCGAGTTGGCCCGCACCGATTCATTGAAATCCGTTATCTGTCGTTTCGGTACGATTTATGGCACGTCGCCCGGTATGCGATTTCACACCGCGGTGAATAAGTTCGCCTGGCAGGCATGCCTGGGGAAACCGCTGACCGTTTGGCAGGCGGCCCTCGATCAGCAGCGCCCCTATTTGGAATTGGGCGATGCCGTTCGCGCAATCAAAATGCTGCTAAAAACCGCCGACGACGGATTTGACAACAGCATCTACAACGTGCTGACGGAAAACGCGACCGTGCGCGAAGTCGTCGCCTGCATTCGGCGGTTTGTCCCGGATGTCGTCGTCGAGGAAGTCGATAGCCCGATTATGAATCAGCTGTCTTATACCGTCAGCTCGGAGAAATTCAACGGCCGAGGTTTTGCATCTCGCGGCAAACTGCAAACGGGCATCAGAGAGACGATCGAGTGGCTGCGCGGCACGCGCAGTGGCGCTGATTTCGTTCTGCCTGGAGCAACTGCCGCTGCGTCATAGTCAGTCCGTTTCGTTGTTTGCATAGCGTTCTTCGTCTCTTTTGACGCAAAGGCGATAAGACGCAAAGCACCGCAAAGAGGTTATGGCAGTTAAGGCCGACCACGGCTTTCTTGTCTTGGCGGACCTTTGCCGCTTTGTACCTTTGCGTCAATAGACCTGTCGCGGTTAGAGACGTGGACAGAAGGTTACATTCCCCCAAGGGGATTTGCATCGACACAAGTTACCACGCCGCCTATTATCCCGCCGAATAACCACGCGTTCCGCGTTTCATGGACGAAATGCTATGGCTGACTGCCTCATTTGTACGAACTCGATCGAACCGTTTCAGGACTTCGGTCGCATGCCGATTGCCAACGGTTTTCTGCGACCCGAGCAGGTTGCGGACGAGTTCTTTTTCGATCTCAAAATCGGATTCTGACCCTCCTGCAAGATGGTGCAGCTGACCGAGTTGGTCGATCCCGACAAGTTGTTCCACGACGACTACGCTTACTTCTCGTCGATTTCGACGAGAATGGCGGAACATTTTTGGCAATACGCCGAATGGGTTCGTGAGAAGTACACGGCCGCCGCCGATCCCCTGGTGATCGAAGTCGGCAGTAACGATGGAATCATGCTGCGGAATTTTGCCAATGCGGGCGTGCGACACGTCGGTGTCGAGCCATCGGCTAACGTGGCACAAGCGGCCCGCGAGCAGGGGATCAACACGCTCTGCGAGTTCTTCAACGAACAGACGGCGCGGCAAATCTGCGACGAGTATGGACAGGCCGACGCCGTGCTGGGGGCCAACGTCATCTGCCACATACCTGATTTGCATTCGATCTTTGCCGGCCTCGACGTGCTGTTGAAGCCGACGGGCGTGTTTGTGTTTGAAGAACCGTATCTGGGCGACATCGTCGAGAAGACGTCTTACGATCAGATCTATGACGAACACGTCTTCTACTTTTCGCTACACTCGGTCAGTGCATTGGCCCGTCGGCATGGGATGGAGTTGATCGACGTGCTGCCGCAATCGGTGCATGGTGGATCGATGCGTTACGTCATCGCCCGACAAGGCAGTCATCGGCCCTCGGCATCGGTGGCTGAGATTCTCAATCGGGAGATCGACAAGGGACTGGCCGAGGCGGCAACTTTCGTTCGCCTCAGTGAACGCATCAACGCGTCACGCGATGCGCTGGTGAATTTGCTGCAAGAGTTGAGGGGCCAAGGCAAACGGGTGGCCGGCTATGGCGCGACGTCGAAGAGTACCACCGTCACCAATTTCTGTGGTATCGGTCCCGATCTTGTCGAATTCATCAGCGACACGACACCGGGCAAACAGGGTAAGCTCAGCCCCGGCGTTCACATACCGATTGTGCCGTACGATCATTTCACCGAGAGTCGCCCGGATGTTGCGTTGTTGTTTGCCTGGAATCATGCCTCCGAGATTCTGGCGAACGAGGCAGCGTTCCGCGCCGGTGGAGGGCAGTTTGTTGTGTATGTTCCGGAAGTCAGAATTCTGGACGACAAGACAGCGTATCGTCACGCCGGCTGAAGTCTTCGATCATCTTGGTCTGGGTGCCACTGGCGTGTCGCCAGTGCATCACGGTGGCCACTGGCGACACGCCAGTGGCACTCGTTAAAAGAGGAATGATGAGACACGAGCGGGATTAGAACCTTGGCGATGATTCTCTGCAGCAATCCGCACGCGCAATATTTGGAACTGCGCGAAGAAATCGACGCGGCGGTCCAGCGTGTGCTTAACAGCGGCTGGTACATTCTCGGCGATGAAGTTGCAGCTTTCGAGGCGGAATTCGCCGCGTATCTTGGAGTCGAACATGCCATTGGCGTTGGCAGTGGGACCGAAGCGATCCATCTGGCGCTCGCCGCTTCTGGAATTGGCGCGGGTGATGAAGTCGTCACGGTGTCGCACACGGCCGTTGCAACTGTGGCGGCTGTCGAATTGACGGGAGCGACACCGGTTTTGGTCGATGTTGATCCAGTCACGATGACGATGAATCCGGCGAAACTGGAATCCGCGCTCACACCCCGCACGAAAGCCATCCTCCCGGTTCATCTCTACGGCCAGTCGGCCGACATGGATGGGATTTGTGAAGTGGCATCTCGGCACGGCTTGCGGGTGATTGAAGATGCCAGTCAGGCGCACGGAGCAACATGGAAAGCTCGACGCGGCGGCGCGATTGGCGACGTTGGCTGCTTCAGCCTGTACCCGACCAAAAATCTTGGTGGTCTGGGTGACGGTGGTATTGTGACGACCGCCGATGCCGATCTTGCCCAGCGGATGCGTTCACTCCGCGAATACGGCTGGGAGCAGCGATTCATCAGCGAGCGACGCGGTTGGAACACGCGGCTCGATGAAATTCAGGCCGCCGTGTTGCGCGTCAAGTTGAAGCATCTCGACCGCTTCACCAAACTACGGCGAGACATTGCAGCGCGATACGATGCCGGACTAAGCGACCTGGACATTCAACTGCCCAGCCGTAGCACGGATGACAGACACGTGTTTCACTTGTACGTGGTGCGTGCGAAACAGAGAAACAACCTGCTGAAATTCTTGCGCTCACGCGAGATCGGTGCCAGTCTGCATTATCCGGAACCGGTACATCGGCAGCCGGCCTATCTGAACCGACTACCCGGATCGAGCGACCTACCGGTGACGGAACGGCTCGTCGACGAAATCCTGTCGCTGCCGATTTACCCGGAATTACGCAGTGATGATCAACAACGCGTGATCGAGGCGGTGTCCGCATTCTATGGGGCGGAACTCGCAGCAAATCCGCACGCGGCGTAATTTCGGCGGATCGTTACTCGGCGCCGCTTTCGCGTTCGCGAAATTGATTGCTGGCCTGATCGAGCAGCTGCCGTTCTGCAGCGGTCAGCGAGTCGATGCCACTCTGGTGGACTTTGTCGAGAATTTGGTCTAACTGAAGTTCGACCTGCGCAGCCTGCTCTTTCTTGCGCTGCTTTTTCTCCTGTCGCCTTCGGTCCTTCCAACGTTCCAGAAAGCCGGGCCGCCGTTCGGGAGTGGCGGCCTGCTCGCGTTCGAGACTGGTGTAGCCTTGCGAGAAGTCGTACCCCATGAACGAATCATCGTAGGTCTCGCCCGAGCGCAATTGGTGCATCTCCTGCATGTTCAGCAGCAACACAATCGCACCGAGAAAAACGATGGCGACTCCGCCATCCTCAATCAACAGTCCGACAAACATTGCAGCGAGTCCGATGAAGCAACCGACGCGGATGTAGGCGGCGATTCCGGTTTGGTTTCCCCAGCGCGCCGTTAAAAGAGTCTGCAGAATTCGTCCGCCATCGAGAGGGTACACCGGCAGCAGGGTGACGAGCAGCAATATCCAGTTGGCCGCGAAGATGAGTACGAGTACGTCGGACAACAACTCGCCCGACAATTCCACCCCTGGCACTTTCAGCGGATGAAAAGCCGCCGAAGTCCACTGCGAATCGAGTACGGCTTTCAGCGTCAACCCACAAAGAATGAGATTCACCAGCGGGCCGCCTGCGGACGTCAACAGCCGAGATCGGAGTGTGTCAGCGGGTTGCGCGAAGGCGAGTCCGCCGAACGGCCAGAGCAAAATTTCATCAGCAGCCCCGCCGGTCATTCGTGCGGCGACGACGTGCCCAAACTCGTGGAACAGAATGCTGGCAATGACAATGCCGCCAAACACCAGTCCCAGCTGCAGGCTTTCCAGTCGCCAACAGATGACGACCAGCAACAGCGGTAACCATGCGCTCACGTAGACTCGCGTCGCGAACCACGTGCCGCAAGGAATCGGCCAAAAGAGGCTGTTGTTCTGTTGATTCATTCGATTTACGCCACTGTTGGCGGCCGGATCGATGCAGATGCGCTGCCTGGAGGATCGAACGTGACTCCGTGTGTAAATCGTAACACGCCTACCGCCGACTGGCAATTCCTCTCTTGCGGGGCAGCTCAGTAATTCAAAATAGAAAATGGGTGGCTGGGGTCGAAGCGACGTTTTCGGAGCGCAGCCTCCAGATGGAACGCTCGCTGTGGCATCGAAGACTCTGCCACAGGCACCCACAATCCCCCAAACCGAATAACTGAGAAACCTTGTCGTTCTCCGGTTGTCGATCAGCAACAGTTATCGGTTCCGCAACAGCTATCGCCGGGCAGTAGTGTGAGGTCGATCGATCCGCCTGCTTTGGCTTTGGTCTCACGAGCCGAGCGAATCGACCCAGCACGGCAATCGTAGGGAACAGCATCAGAAAGCGATACCGATTCCGCTGGCGGAATGGCGGTGATTTGCTCTGTGTAGGGCGGGCGGGTGTAGATGTCGAACGTCTTGCCGCAAACCGCCATTCGCTGTCCCCGCTGCAACTTATGACCGTCGTCGTCGATGACGGCTTTCCAGGGACCGTTGTAAACAATGGCCTGACGCTGATCGAGACATGGCCCTTCCTTGCCTTTGAATGCACTCACAGTGACGCTGCGGAACTCGATGCCTTCGACAACGGCCCAAGGCTCGTCTTGCCGACTGAGCAATTCGATGCCGTAAAAGCCGGCGTCTTCGAACGCTTCCAGCAGTTTGTCTTCGCGAAATGCGCCGCTGATGCATCCGCTCCAGAGTGTGGAATCGTGACGCAGATGATCGGGGACATCTTCGTCGGAAACGATGTCGCTAATCACCACACGACCGCCTCGGTTCAGCACGCGAAACATCTCTGCGAACAATTGTGTGCGGTCTTCCTGGTGAACCAGGTTGAGTACACAGTTGGAAACGATCACATCGATGGAATCGGAAGCGACGAGCGGCTCGGTTTCACGAAGATGCTGCGCATGCTCCTGCACGCGCAGCCAATCGGAACTGGAATTCGCCGGGTTCTTCGCGAGAAACATATCCAGTAAATCGAGATTGAGTGCGAGGTCCTGTATGCGGCCGCGCAGAAACCGCACGGCATCGTATCCCAACGTGTCGGCGATTTGCCCTTGGTACTTGCGCGCGAGCGCGAGCATTTCGTCGTTGCAATCAACGCCGAGCACTTTGCCCGCCGCGCCGACAATTTGGGCGGCGATATAACAGATTTTTCCGCCCCCGGAACCGAGGTCGAGTACAACCTCGCCTTCCCGCACATGCTGCGAGGGGTCACCGCAACCGTAGTCGCGTTCAATGATTTCTTGCGGTATAACTTCGAGATATTTCCGGTCGTATTCAACCGGGCAGCACAGGGAAGCCTCTGCCTGCTGCGCCGCGTTGCTGTAGCGATTGCGGACTGCCTCGTCCACGTTAAGTTTTCCGTTTCCCTTCGACTGTTCAGCAATGCTCGCCACGCGTTTGTTCTCCTCGATGTTAATAATGCTGCGGGATCCGTTCCGCTGCTTCGTCGTTGGTGTGATTCGCAATTTCGGGCAGGTATCGGGCCGACCGCTGTGTCACGAATGCACGCGCGCCCGGCGAACCAAGCTGTCGCATTCTAAGAATTCCCATCCGAGTGGGCAATGTGACCAGAGATCATCGCCGATGTGCCGCGCCGTCGTCTGTGAGAATTCGCACAGCATTGAGAGAATGCAGAGGAATACCACCGCAAATGCCCGTCTCTGCTGAAACTCCCACTAGAGGTGGTTTCAAAACCCGGTTTTCATCGTAGCCACGCTCGCCAGAGCGTGGGTTCGACGAGCGTGGCCCACCGTCTGGCGACGGTGGCTACAGTTTTGAAACCACCTGTAGTCAATTCGGTCGCGATTCACTTCTGCGTAATGCAGTACAGGTTCTTGAAGGTTCGTAGGAAAATTTCACCGTCGGAAACTGCGAGGCTTGAATTTGTTGCAGTTTCGGGTGCTAATTTGTTGGTTGCCAGCAGTTCGTATTTTGGACCGGCAGCGAAGACCAGTGTCGAGCCGTTCTTCATCAGCACGTACAGCCGCGCGTTGGCGTAGACCATGGAACCCCATGTCTTGCCGCCGTTGGGACGTTTCTTCACCTGCCAGACTTCGGCACCCGTGTTCAAATCGTAGCAGTGGGGGATGCCATTTTCCTCGACGATGTAGATGTGGTTGTCGATCACCACCCCGGAACCAACTCGCTGCGTCGCGCGGGGATGCAGCCACAAACGGTCGCCAGTGATATCTCCCTTGCCGCCCAGTGTGGCGGCAAACGCCTGCCCGTTGTAACCGGTCATCCCGACAACCGTGCCATTGCCGTACAGCGGCGAGGCATACACATATTTGTTATAGCCGTCACACTTCCAAAGTTCCTTGCCGGTCTTGGGATCAAGCCCCTTCAACATCGGCTGCGTGCCCAGCAGTAGTTGATCTTGGCCGTCGTGCTTAACAATCAGCGGCGTTCCCCACGAGCCGAATTTTTCGTCGTGCTCCCAAACGGTCTTGCCGGTTTCCTTGCTCACCGACAGCAGGAAGTTTCTGCCCGTTTTTTCATTCGGCCCACAAAAGAGAATCGCGGTATCGCCGTAAAGTATGGGCGACGAACCGCTGCCGAACTTGTGCTGCCAACTGCCCAAATCGGTCCGCTTCCAGAGTTCCTTGCCATCCATGTCGAAGCAATACATACCGGCCGAGGCAAAGCTGACGACAACCCGCTTGCCATCGGTTACCGGCGACGAGTTGCTGTACCAGTTGGGGTTCCAACTCTGTTCTTTGTCGGCATAGGCCACGTCCTTCTTCCACAGCAACTTGCCGTCGGTTCGCGACAGGCAAAGCAGACTGCGGGTGGCGCCTTTGTTGTTGGCTTGCGTGAGGAAAATCTTCTTGCCGGAAACAATCGGTGTCGAGTTCCCCTGAAACGCCAACGGCACCTTCCACTTCACGTTTTCGGTATCGCTCCATGTGAGCGGAATCGCCGTGTCGTCCGAATGCCCCTGCCCGGTAGGCCCCCGCCAGGCCGGCCAATCGCCGGCATGAAGATTCGATGCCAGCACAACAAACAGGGCGAGCGCGGAAGCGAGTGTTTTCATTAGGGGAACTCAATTTCAATTGGGGAGCACTGAAAAGACAGGCAACGCGCACCACGACACGTGAAACATCGCCATTCGTCGGTCCGATACTACCCCGCACAAAACCAGACGGCAAGTTCCTGCCCCGTTGCAATCAAACGCCCCACGTCCCGCCCCTATATCCGCACCCCATTTAGCCGCCCCGCTCGCGGGGCGTGACGCAATCAATCCGCGGCGACCCCAATCCCAAACAAGACAACTGTTTGAGAATGCGCCTCCCAAAACCGGTGAAGGTGCCGACGACGCCGTTGAGTAGAACAAGAGAAACGACTCCGCATACGATGAGCAGGATTCCGTCGTTCCCATGTTGAACCGACGGCACGCCCTTCACCAACTCGCGGTTTGGTTGCGCTTGTTGCGTAACGTCGGTCCGTATGTCCCGGACGCCGGTTGACGAACGACTTCATTCGTGTATCTCGCTCGCCCGGCTGAACCACACATTCGCGAGTGGAGTCGGTGAAGAACCGAGCATTTTGGTTTTGTAGTCGTTCGTGCGGCGACGGTCAATTGGCCGTCGGTTGCGCGGTGTGATGAGCCGGTTGTCAGCAAAACGTCCGCTGAAACCTATCGACTTTTTGGGGGGCAGGGGGGTTAGTCGAGTGTTTCGCGTGTCAGCGTGACGACGCGTGTTAACGTTTTCCCTTTCATGAACAATGGGACGATGAAGCCGTTCATGTCGAGGGGAACATTAATGGTGACGGTAACACGGTCGGTATCGTTGGCAATAAATGCCGGTGTGACCCGGATGCTCTCACCACGCACGCCGACAACCTTGAGAATCTTCTCTGCCTCAGCAGTGACGTCCGCCGCAGAACTGCCGGGAACGATTCCCTGTCTCGCACCTTCATAGGCTGCGTTTTCAATTGTGTTTCGCACCATGTTGATGTGCGAGAATTCCAATGCCCCCAACACCAGTGCAAAAAGAATCGGAACCGTCAGGGCGAACTCGACGGTTAATGCGCCGCGTCGGCGGTGTTGTCTTGCCGGTTGGTTTTGAGTTTTCGACATAGCGACAATTCTGCGGTGACCGGCTCTGTAGTGATCGGCGTGATGGTGATGAGTCTTCAGGTCGCATCCATGTCTTTTCAACGATGCTGAATTCCCGTTTGAAGCCCGACTCTGTTGGGAGTTGAAAACATTCGACCTGAATGAACGGGTTACTGCGAGAGAACGACCGGCAATGTCAGTGCGATCTCACGGAAGACCTGCAGCAATTGGCCGTTGTCGTCTGCGTGGTAGTACCGCCCGCCGGTGATGTCGGCAAGAGGTATTGTCAAAACTTGTGTTCTTGAAGAGTTGAGAAAAAGCGGCGTATCCTGCTGAGGTAACCACACTTCAGCGGCCCGATAGGGGCACAAGGACACGCCATGAGCAAGATTACTACAGACCGACTCGAGGGCCGGGGCGGCTTTCCCCAATATCGCGCCCACACCGCTGGCCTGCGACGTTCCGGGCGCTTCGCCCTTGTTTCGCAGACGTGGATCGCGCAATTCATCCAGCCGCTCGCTGGCCCGCGATTCGGACGAGGAGAAGAAGTTGAACACGGCCCACACGCCGATAACAATCGCCGCGAACACGACCCAAGGTAGGATGCTTTCAAGTTCCATTGTTCAATTCCTGTTGATTTCAAAGCCAATGTCTGTCGGCTGTCAGCTCGCAAGTTTGCTCGTTAGTCGAGTACGGTTTCTCAGATTTTGATGTCAACAATCTTCTTAATGACAACCGCACCAAGAATCTGCAGGACGACGGCGACCGCAATCATCTTGCGGCCCAACTCTTCGGTGAACAGCAACATGACGTAGGGCGGGTTGAGGTAGTAGACCGCCATGAACAGAGCGATCGGCAGACCCATCAGCACAACGCCACTAATGCGCCCTTCGCCGGTCAACGCCTGCACTTGCCCCATAATTTTGAACCGCTCGCGAATGAGATAACCAATTTTGTCGAGAATCTCAGCCATGTCGCCACCCGCCTGCTTTTGAATGACGACTGCCGTCACGAAGAACTTCAGGTCCATGTTCGGCATCCGACTGAGCATGTTCTTTAACGCTTTCTCAATGGGAATGCCCAGATTCTGTTCCTCGTAGGCTTGCGCGAATTCGGCTGCAATCGGGATCGGCATCTCTTCCACCACCACGTGCAAACCCGACGCTAAACTGTGGCCGGAGCGCAGCGCCCGTGCGATCAGTTCCATTGCATCGGGTAATTGCTTGGCGAATTTCTTGAAACGTGATTTTCGTCGGAACATCAGCCAGAACAACGGAATCAGTCCTGCCGACAAACCCGCGATTGGAAATAACGGAACTGGGGCGCCGCCAATCCAGGCGAGGGCAATCGCTGCGACCCCACATCCGATGCTCAAGCCAAAAAACGTTTCCGGCTTGATCGGCGAATCGGCCTGTTCAAACAGCAGCGTCAGTTTCGAAAGGCGTTTGGTCAACGCGTTGAAGAGTCCGGCGAGTCCATCCAGACCTTCGCGAATCATCTCTTCCTTTACGACACTGCCTCCGCCGCTCTCAGCCGATCGCTGACCGGTGAGTACTTCGAGACGATCTTCGGCACTGCTTGCGCCGTAATCGCGCATGATGAAGATCGCCACTCCAACCAGCGCAGCAACGGCAATGAAAGCCGCAATGGAAATCAGAAATGGGTCCTTGACAAATTCCAGTCTTGCAGTCAGAGAGTTGAGGTCGGCTGGTTGGTCTGTTGAAAACGAGTCCAGGAACAAAGGAAACGCGACGATGTCGTTAGCCGATGACACGTGCCGAGAACAGATTGCTCGGTAAACGCACACCGCAAGCTTCCAGTCGTTCCATGCATGCCGGCCGCACGCCGGTCGATTCAAAGTGTCCGAATGCGCGGCCTTCTTCGTCGATGCCGTCTTGTGCGAACAGGAAAATGTCCTGCATGATGACCGTTTCCTGTTCCATGTTGAGAACTTCGGTAATGTGTGAGACCTTCCGTGGGCCTCCCTGCAAGCGGTTCACCTGAATGATGACATCGACCGCCGAGGCGAACTGATGCCGGAGTGCTTTCAGAGGCAATTCGACTCCGCCCATCGAAATCATGGTTTCCAGCCGCGAGACCGCGTCACGTGGTGTGTTTGCGTGAATGGTTGTCAGCGACCCTTCATGTCCGGTGTTCATTGCCTGCAGCATGTCGAGCGCTTCGGCACCTCGGCATTCGCCGATGATGATGCGGTCCGGCCGCATACGCAGTGCGTTTTTCACCAGGTCGGTGGCATTTACGCGTCCTTTTCCTTCGATGTTTGCGGGCCGTGTTTCCAGCCGCAGTACGTGTTCCTGTTGCAATTGCAGTTCGGCTGCGTCTTCAATTGTCAGCACGCGTTGATCGCCGGGAATGAAACTGGAAAGTGTGTTGAGCAGCGTCGTTTTACCGGAACCGGTTCCGCCGCTGATAATCATATTCAGCCGCGCCTTGATGGCCCCTTCCAGGAACATCACCATCTCCGGTGTGAAGGCACCGAAATTCAACAGGTCTTCCAACGTCAGAGGATTTGAGCCGAATCGCCGAATCGTCAGCGATGGGCCGTCGAGCGCCAACGGCGGAATGATCGCATTAACACGGGAACCGTCGGGCAGGCGGGCATCGCACATCGGCGAAGTTTCATCGATCCGGCGTCCGACCTTCGAGACGATCCGATCGAGAATCTGCATCAGGTGCGCGTTGTCGCGAAACGTGACGCTGGACCGCTGGATGCGCCCCTCTTTTTCAATGAAAACATGCTTGGGGCCATTGATCATAATGTCGGCGATGCCTTCTTCTTTCAGCAGCATCTCCAACGGGCCGAAACCAAAGGTTTCGTCGAGAACTTCCTCGATGAGCCGTTCCCGCTCCGAACGGTTGAGCAGCGGGTTTTCCGTGTCGCACAAATGCTCGACGACCAAACGGATTTCGCGGCGCAGAGTGTCCCCCTGCAAGTCTCCCAATCGCGACAGATCGAGCTTATCGACCAGCTTGCCGTGAATGAGCCGCTTCAGATCTTCAAATTCGTCATGAGACGAATCTTTGTCCCGCGACATGCGGGCACCGTTTTGGTTCATCGTGGTCATCGGCCAGGGAATTCCTTTTGAATGTGTGTCTTTCGGCGTATCGACTCTCGATCCGTGGAGTCAGTCGGGCTGAGAACAAGGGTGTGTTTGCCCACTTCCCGACGACGCCAACGCGAACCAATCACAGATCGACAGTGCAATCCCCCATCCAGCGGAACCGCGGCGTCTGTGATCAATCCACTAAAAACGTAGCTTACGGAACACAGCGCGGCGGCCGAATTGAGCAATTCGTTGCAAAAAGACCACAAACCTGGGGCGTGAGCACTACCGATATTGTCATTTGCGATGGATTTGCCAATTGCCACCATGCGACACAGCAACAGTTTTCCGGGCCGATGCGTTGAAATCGGCGGGGAGATCGCAGCGAGTCCCCCCTTTGATTTGAGCGGCATGGGGTTGCACTGAAGATCGGACTGGGTCACAATTGCACTGCTTACCGTCGGTACTGCCATTTTCTGTAAAGTTCGATCTGAAACGTTCCGGTACTCCACGCGGACGGCGACTCGATCGATCATCTCTCCTCAACCGAGCGAAGGGTTTGCGATGCGCAACTTTTCCCTGTTATCGATTCGTGCAGCCGTTTTCCTACTGTTACTGACCTTGGCCGTCGGCTGCGGTTCGGACGAAGAGGTTGTTACAACCGACGGCGAAGCGGGTGGTGGGAATGCGAGCGGGGGCGATGTCAACAGCGCACCAGCCGCTCCGGTGGCCCCTGCGGCACCGATGGGCGGGGATTTGTCCGGCGCCACACCAGATGGGATGGGGACCTCCGGCTCTGAATCAATGATGACCACGACCGACCCAACGGGGGGTGGAGCGCCGGGCTATCCCGGTGAAGGACCAAACGACGGAACCGCACAACCGGCAGCGTCCAAGTTTCCCGATGATTTCGCAGAATGGAAACCGGACGATTACCGAAATGCTGCCCGCGCAACCGACCGGCGACTCAAAACTGCCATCGAGAAACTGGTCGAAAGGACTCCAGGAGATGCGGGGACCGCTGAATTGCTGACAGAACTGCTGACATTGGCCGGTAAATCGCCGAACGGAAACAACGGTGGAGGCGGCGGCGACGACGACCTTCCCGGAATGGGTCCGGGCGCGGGCTATCCAACCACTTCCCCCGGGAGCGCCCCAGCAACGACACCTGGCGCCGGTACTCAACCTGGAGCCGGTACCCAACCTGAAACGTTGACACCGAACAGCTCCAACGATGATGCGAGCATTCAGCCGATGCCGGACGGAGTACCGTCGTCGGGAAACCTCCCGGGCGGAGTGCCGTCGTCGGGCAACCTCCCGGGTGGAGTACCATCGTCAGGCAACATCCCGGGCGGAACACCGATGTCAGGCGGATACAATAACAGCGGCAATCCCGGTGGTGGCGGGGGCGGCGGGGGACAGAACGGCGGCAATCCAGGGGAGCTGGTTCACGCGATTATCGACGGGCTGGCGAAGAACAATTCGGGTCCGGCTTGGCAAGCGTTGACTCAGGTTTTGGCCGGAAAAATCAAGACGGTCGTCAATGAACGGCAAACGGCCGATTGGGTGCTGGCGGCAGCTTTAGACAGCTACGGAGGAGCCGATCATCCAACTCACGCGCTGTTAGACGCTGCGATTCGTAATCCGGAAAGCCTCAACAAGGCCCGTGGCGCAGAATTGCGTGGCCAGACCGCGGCCCTCATACTCGGGACGGCAACATCGGTGATGGACCGACTGATGGGAGTTCCACTTCCCAAAGCCCCGGGTCGTTCTCCAAACGGCGCGAACCAACCGGGAACCGGCCCAGCACCAGGCGGTGCCGGTTACCCAATGTCCGGTGGAGGCGCTTCGCCAATGCCTGGCGGTGCTGGTTACCCAATGCCCGGCGGCGGTGCTTCCCCCATGCCTGGTGGTGCCGGCTTCCCAATGCCAGGTGGCGGCGCAATGGAACCTGGTGGTGGCCCCAATGGGGCACCCGGTGGACCTCCTGGGCAACTCGCGCGTCGCCCGCTTTCCGACGAAGCCATGCGACACGCGATTCAATATCTCTGGCGTGCCGAAACGACAAGCTTTGTCGAGGGCAGGACTCGCAGTATCCAGTCACTGGAAGAGAGCTTCGATACGCTGGCCTTAGCAGGCTCGCTGCCGACCACCGGAGTGAGAAAAGCGACATACGATTTGCTTTTCAGCCGCTGGCAAGACGGTGCCAACACATTGCTTTCGCGTCAGCTCTTTCAATCGGTCGTTCGTGATCCGGGAATGATCGTCGTATTGAAACAACTTCCGCGACTGATGAAGCAAAGCACAATCACCAATCAACAGTCGACTACCGCGAATCCTCGGGTTAGCAAATCGCAACGCCAGTCGATTGCAAAACACAGCTGGATGGAGACTTCCGCCTATATGGTGCGATCCGTCGCCAACCGCCTGCAGGCCGCAACAAGGAATCAGAAAGATACCATACCTCCCGAGCTTCCAGTCAGGCTGCATCGCAACGCGCGGGTTCAAGGCGTTTACGAAATGAACTGGCCGGCCGACGTCTCCGAATTCACGTCGGGCGTCACGCCGCCGGGACCGCTCAGCCTGCAATATGTGAGAATGGAAATTCCACAAGACGACGCTGCCAAAGTTTTTGAATCGTACAAGAAACAGTTAAGACGAGGCAAAGATTATAAGTTTTCCTGGGGCGGTTGGATCGATAGTGTGACGGCCGGCACTGAAAAAGGCTCACGACGATCAATCGACGTGTTGATCACCCAAAAAACAGCAAACAACGGTGCAAACCAGAATGGTGGATATCCTGGTGCTCAAGGCGAAGGTAACCCTGGAGGGGCAAACGGCGGGGGACAACAGCAGAACGCCGGAACGGTCACGGTTGAAATTCTGGTCGTGGAAATCCCCGACCCAAAATTTTCCGACGCGACGCCCTGACAAAAACGCACGTTTTTAGACGGACTTGTAAGAGTCATCGCCAGGGTGCGATTGGCGCTTTCTCGCAAATTCGGAGAGTTCGCGGCAGCGAAGCGCGCGACTCACTCGCCAGCGCGACGGCTCGATTGTGCGGAATTCCTCTCCAGTCACCATGTGGCATCCAGTGCCGATGTGCTATTCTTCCGGCGGATAGTGCATCGCGCCCGCTGAAGTCGGCAGATCGAGCGATGCCGCTGAGACCACTCGGAGGTGATTGTGGCCATTCTCGTCACGGGTGGAGCTGGATTCATTGGCTCCCATGCGGTAAAGCATTTCATTGAGCAGGGAGAAGAGGTTGTTGTCGTCGATAATCTTTCGACCGGCCACCGTGCGGCCGTTCATCCGCAGGCAGTCTTCTATGAAGCCGATGTTGCCGACTCGGCGGGTATCGAAACAATACTGCGCAATCATTCGGTCGAGGCAGTCGTTCATTTCGCCGCCTTCAGTCTTGTCGGGGAATCGGTTGTTGCCCCGTACCGTTACTATCGCAATAACACCTGCGGCACTCTCGGCTTGCTGGAAGCTATGGATGCTGCAGGGGTGAAGCAGATGGTCTTCAGTTCGACGGCCGCGACCTACGGCGTTCCGGCCGAAATGCCCATCCGCGAGACGACACCGCAGCGACCGATCAACCCGTATGGCTACTCCAAACTGTTTGTGGAGCAGATTCTGCGAGACAAGGTTCTCTCCGATGCAGAGTTCGGTTTTGTTGCGCTGCGGTACTTCAATGTCGCCGGCGCAGCTGCCGACGGTAGCTTGGGAGAAGACCACGACCCCGAGACGCATCTCATTCCCATTGCACTTCAGCCAGCGATTAGAAAACGCGACTGCGTCACAATTTTCGGGTCCGATTACGAAACCGACGACGGCACCTGCATTCGCGATTACATCCACGTGGAAGATTTGTGCAATGCGCATCGGTTGTCCCTCGATGCCATTCGGCCCGGCGATGCGCGATTTTACAATCTCGGCATCGGACATGGATTTTCTGTGAAGGAAGTCATCGATGCCGCTGGACGAGTCACCGGGCAGACCGTCCCCACCGAACTGGGCGAGCGACGTCCAGGAGACCCGCCAGTTCTCGTTGCAGCAGCCGATGCGGCACGAAATGAATTGGGCTGGCAACCGCAGATAACCGATCTCGACGACATCATCGGCAGTGCGTGGCGTTGGTATCAGCAGCATCCTGACGGTTATGCGGACGCTACTTCCGGGTCGGTGGACAACGGGTAACGCGTCGCATTTCGATCTTCTGGATTGCGTGCCACTGACGTGTCGCCAGTGCAAAGTTGTGGCCGCTGGCGACATGCCAGTGGCACACGTTGACAACGGAGGGTGACGTCACTCACGTCTCTCACTGCGGGTGGCATGACTTCTGGCACAGTGAATTATTCGACAAATTCACACCACGCATCCCGCCCAGACCCACGTTGTGAGCTAGGTTTGAATACGAAATTGTCGCAGTGACGATGCGCGATGGACTTCGTCTATGTGCTCTCTCCCCTTATCCCGACGGCGGCGGGCGGTCGCCAATGATACTCAAGGTCTCCTCCGATGCTCCAAGTCGATCTGATCGACAACCTCGAGCAGTGGGATCTGCTGGCCGGCGAATGGGATGAACTCGTTGCCGCCTGCGATCACGACAACCCCTTTCGGGGTCGGTCCTGGTTGCGCACCTGGTGGAAACACTATGGCGATGGACACTCCTTGAGAATCCTCACGGCGCGGGACGACAACCGTTTGGTGGGAGTCGCGCCGTTGTTCATCGATGTGGAACATTTTCCATTTCGTGTCAGGGCAATCCGTTTCCTCGGCGGCACGGAAGTCTGCTCCGAATATTTGGGGTTACTTATCGAACAGGGGGCCGATGAACGTGTCGTGCCTGCGTTCTTTGAATTCCTGTTGAACGACATGGGACGAGAGTGGGATGTGATACGTTGGACGGACATCCCCGCCGACAGCCGGCAACTTGCCGTCGTCGAAGACGATCTGGTAGCGCGCGATGTGTCTGCCATTCGATCTGGTGGCGTTTCCAACTGGGTCGTGCAACTGCCCGACTCGTGGGACGTCTACCTGGATGGACTCTCGTCATCACGTCGGACAAAGCTCCGCCGTATTCGTCGCGAGTTTGCCGATCGTGAAAACGTCGAATTCGAAGTTGTCGAAAGTGAATCGCAATTCGATCGTTGCTGGGACGAACTGCGAACGCTCCACAGTCTCCATTGGGCTGCTGCTGGACAACCGGGCTGCTTCGCCGACCCCCGTTTCGACGCGTTTCACACCGAAGTGGCTCGCGACTATCTGAATCGGGGAATGCTCGTGCTTGCATCGCTGCGACTGGACGGCAACGCATTGGCTGCCTGTTACGGTTTTCGGCAGGGCGATACGGTCTACGAATATCAGCGGGGACACGACCCGGACCATCTCCGGTTGCGACCCGGTCATGCGCTGCATTTTCACATGCTCGAATGGGCCGTCGCGCACGGCATAAGCAACTGGGACTATCTGCGCGGCGACTACAAGCACAAGCGAGACTGGGCGACTCACAATCGCAGTTGCGTCGATTTGACGATTCCCGCACCGCGTCGCGCTCAACTCGCCCGCTTCTATTTAGAACACGCCTACCGGACCACCCGCAGCCGCCTCGGCAGTCTCCGCCGGAAAGTCGATGTCTGGCTGCATTCCTCACCCGGCTAGATCATCGTTCGTGATAAGTACAGTTGCAAAATGACCAAACAACGCTTGCGGTTTCGCAGCCCCTCAGCGCATTGGCTGGCATTCCACGAATTCGTGTCACATACTGTTGTTGATCTTACAGACAATGGTGTGAATTTCGCTGGGTCAAAAACGATGAGCGATGTCGTTCTGGTGCGAGTGGAAGGCCAGGTTGAACAACCGCTGGAGTTGTCGCAGGCCGATTTTTCCGCGTTCGCTGAAGAAGAGCAGGTTCGCGATGTCAGCCAGATCGATGCCCGGCGCGCCGGTGATGGCGTCACGTTGGAATCGGTGTTGCAACGCGTTCGGCCGCGTTCATCCGCAACCCACCTGACGATGAGCTCGTCGCTCGACGGTTTTTCCGCAAGCGTTCCACTCGATGCGGTGCGCGAGCGAGGCGTTCTCGTTTATCAAATCGAGAACCGTCCACTCAAGACGGAAGAGGGGGGACCAATTCGTTTCCTCATTTCCGATTCGGCCGCCTGCCGAACCGACGAGTTGGACGATTGCGCCAACGTGAAATTCATCGACCGCGTCGAATTATCCGAGGGCAAAGGCCCGGATACCCGCGTGTGAGAAGCGTCCTGCGGCAAAGTTCATTTGCAGTTTTTCACCAACAAATCTGGCGGGCAGCGTCATGACGGCTTGGGGCATCGTATCAAACTGTTTTCGGACCCAACTCATATCGGGTGCGTCATTGACCGACCTGATCGGCGAGGCCGTCGCGAAGGGATATCGCGTCATCGAGTTGCGGCAGACGTGTTTGGGCGAGTTCGAAACGGGCGATGAATCGCTGCCGCTTCCCGAACCGATGACCGTTCTAAGTGAATCGTTTCCCGGCATCCGTTTCGACGTGGCGATAGCCGTCCCCTTTTTGCAAGACGGCTTTTCGGCCGACGATGAAGTGTTCACAGCGGGCAAGTGGGCGGCGCATGCCGTCGCCGGCGAATATGCGCCGCATCTGCGTCTGGTGGACCTTTCAACTAAATTGATTGTGGATTCTCCTCAAACAGTCGGCAGCCAAATTGCCCGGCTCACCCGTGCGATGATCGAGTTGGACGGCATTCTTTCCGTGGAACATTCTCTGCAACCCTGGCATGAGTTCCGTGCCGCCTTCGATGCGGCCCGAGGTGAACTCGGGCCTGATAGTGATCGATTGCGGCTCTGTTACGATCCGTGCAATCTGCTCTTTCCCGGCGACGGTGTCGATCCGGCTGAAGTCACCGCGTCGTTTAAGCCTGCAGAATTGTCGATGGTTCACGCCAAACAGCGATCTGGCGGCCCTTTGATCACAGTGGCCAACGGCGACATCGACTGGAAAGCCCAAGCGGCTGCACTGAAACAGATGGGCTACGGCGGTCCGATCCTTTTTGAAATCGAACCGCACGCCGACATCTGGAGCAACCTCGAATTGAGCCGACGTTATTTGCAAGAACAGGGATTCGACGCCGCGCCGACAATTTCGTAGTCGATATTCATGATTTGAGTGGGCTCCAAAGCCTCGACCGCGACTTGATGCCTGTGAAAAGTGACATCGCTCGCCCTCGCCCTCTCTCACGATGCAACCTATGATGCTGGGGGGCAGCGTTTCATGTACGGCAGCCCGCAAGTTTACAACGGGTGCCACCATGTACAGCCAGCTCCTGCTTCCCGATCTGCAAATCCTGTTGCAGGAAGACGACGCCGACGGGCTGCGCGAATTCTGCGAAGTGTTCCACCCGGCGGCAACCGCTGAAGTGCTTGGCTCGCTGTCGAGCGCCGATGTCTGGCGAGTCCTTGCTCATAGCCCGTTGTCGCTGCAAGTTGAGATATTTCAGTTTCTCGAATTGCCCCTGCAAGTCACGTTGGTCGAAGACGTTGATCGTGATCGACTGACGCAGTTACTGGAAGAAATGGCTCCCGACGACCGCGTCGACTTGCTGGAACGAATGGACCCGGAAATAGTCGAGCGGCTGCTTCCGCTTGTCGCGCAGGCCGAACGAAGCGACATCCGCCGGCTGTTGTCGTTCCCGGAAGACAGCGCCGGCTCGATCATGACGACCGAGTACGCGTCGCTGCCCGAAGACATCAGTGTCAACGAGGCCATCGACCGCCTCAGGCAGCAGGCTCCCGATCGCGAAACGATCTACTATGTTTATGTTCTCGATGAAGAACGGCATCTGCTCGGATTTGTCACGTTGCGAGAATTGATTTTAGCGCAACCCGATGCGCGGCTCGGCGACATCATGACGCGCAGCGTGATCTCGGTTCGCGTCGACGACGATCAGGAAGTCGTTGCCGGCGAGTTAGCGCGGTACGACTTCATCGCCATTCCGGTTGTCGATAATCAGAACCGGCTCGTCGGCATCATCACGCACGACGACGTACTTGACGTCGTCCAGCAGGAAGCCACCGAAGACGCCCACCGGCTCGGTGCGGTTGAACCGTTGGAAGACAGCTATCTTACGACATCGCTGCTGACGTTGACGTGGAAGCGCGGCATCTGGCTTGTGTTGCTGCTGGGGGCGGCGCTGGCGACCGCTTCAATCCTTAGAGGCTTCGAGGGGACGTCGCAGCAGTTCACCTGGATGATCCTCTTCTTGCCGTTGGTGCTGGCCAGCGGCGGAAATGCCGGCTCGCAGTCGGCCACGTTGGTCATCCGCCTGCTTGCCGTCGAGCAGATCGACCGCAGCCAGAATTGGGAGATTATCAGCCGTGAATTCCGGCTTGCCTTGCTACTGGGTGGCGGATTGGCCGTACTCGGGTTCGGCTCGGCTCTGTTGTTCGAAGGCGTCAAACCGGCTGCAGTTGTTGCGGTGACCGTGTTTCTGGTGGTCATGTTGGGAACCGTCACAGGTGCCATGTTGCCATTGCTGTTCAAATCGGTGGGCATGGACCCCGCGTTAATGTCCAATCCGCTCATCGCTGCAATGGTCGATGTGTTTGGCGTGGTGACTTATTTCTCTGTGGCTTTGCTGATGCACTTCGCATTCGCCGGGTGATGTCAGGCTGTGTCGTATGTCTAATTCAACAGACTCCAGTTCGACGGACGAAACCTTCATTCGCCAACAGCTCGCCGACGGCGAAGCGGCCGCTGCCGAAGAACGCTGGAACGATGCGGTTTGCTACTACAAGGACGTGTTGGAGTCGTTAATCAAGCTGAGCGATGAATTGGGAATCGCTCGCATCCAACTACGAATTGGGCAGGTCTACGAGCAATCGGGCCGACCGGACGAAGCGGTAGAAAAGTACACTCTCGTCGAACAGGCTGCTGCGCGGTTGTGCGATCGGCAACTGCAAGCCACCGCCTTGCACCGATTGGGACACGTTTTACGGATGAACAGCCCGGATCGAGCTCGCGAGATGTTCTGCCGCAGTTTAGAACTTGGCGCGCCCAATCAGGAGGCCAATTCCCTTTCCCTCGCAATGATCGGCCAGATCGATTTCACCGCTGGAATGCAACCGGACGGACTGGCAACAATGCTCGAAGCCGTCAACTCGATGCCAGAGGAGACCGAGTCAAGGGATCATCTCGTCGAGCATATTGTGTACTTTGGCGGCAAGATGGAACGGGACGATTACGTGCAGCTTGTCGAACGGCAGATATCAAACGAGGCGCTCTCACAGCGTCTGCGGTCGTCGTGATGACGTTCTCTGAGTCACAATCGATCAACAAATCCCAACGTATTCAAACCGGATTGACGCGAGTCGAACCGGCTGGCATGTCTCGACCGCTTGATTCCGCGCCACCTGACTGGCAGAATACTTGAGTTGGCTTGCGTCTTTCTGTTATGAAGGAGATGGCCCGTTTTCCTACGGGCACTTCTCCTAACATTCTTGAGAAGTCAGGCCGCCAACGTTTTCCTGCCCGGCGGGGAACGTTGACCCATCACCCGAATCCACATTCGGTTAATTCGCTCCGACAACTTGAATTCGGCAGACCTCCCGAATGGGGGCCGCCATACGACACAGGTACCCCTAAGGCGAAACTATGAAACTTATTGAAGGTCAAACAGTCGGCATCGATTTGGGTACGACGTACTCTGCCGTCGCACAACTCGATAACGACGGCAATCCCACTTTGTTGGAGAACACCGACGACCGGCCGATTACTCCATCGGTTGTTCTGTTAGGAGAGCAAGGCTCGGTGATGGTTGGTCCGTCATTCGAACGGCTTTCGATTGAAGATCCCCGACATATCGTCGAGTCGATCAAGCGGCAGATGGGCAACAAGGATTACTTTGTTGTCTATCAAGACAAAAAACTGACGCCCGAATTTATTTCCGCCCTGATTCTCAAAAAGCTGAAGCAGGACGCCGAAGAAAAAGTGGGGCCGATTGTCAATGCCGTCATCACCGTCCCGTATTACTTCAACGACGTCCGCCGCAAGGCAACGCAGGACGCCGGGCGAATCGCGGGATTGAATGTGATCGACATTATCAACGAGCCGACCGCGGCCACGTTGGCCTATGCGTGGAACCGCGGCGAATTGGGCCGGACCGACAAAGATTTCAAGGAACGGACCATTCTCGTTTACGATTTGGGCGGGGGAACGTTCGACGTAACCGTGGTCAGTTACACCGCAAGCACCTTCCGCGTGTTGGCAACCGATGGCGACGTCATGCTGGGTGGACTCGACTGGAGCCGCAGAATTGTCGATCACGTTGCTGAGCAATTTCTGAGTAAATTCAGCGTCGATCCCCGCGATGACCCCAACACCCTGCAACGAATGTCGCAGGATTGTGAAGAGGTCAAACGGCAACTCAGCGACAAGTTCCAGGTTCCCCTCAACATTTACCATGAAGGCAAATCGTTGACGGTTGCGTTAACACGGACTGAAGTCGAGCGGATGACCGCCGACCTGTTGCAGCGGACCCACGACACGACCGAACTGGTACTCAAACAGTCGGGAATCCGCCGCGACGATCTGGACGAACTCGTACTCGTGGGCGGTTCGACATATATGCCAGTTGTTGAAACCATGTTGAAAGACATCTGCGGACGAGAGCCAACCCGTGAAATGATGCCCGAGGCGGCCGTCGCGCAGGGTGCGGCCATTCACGCCGCCATTCTGGAGTCGCGGCAGTACGGCGATGACAGTCGCATGGCACAGGCAATCATCAATCGGCTTCGGTCTGTCACAACATCGGATGTGAATTCGCACTCACTGGGTGTGAAGATTACCGACCCGTCCAACACGTCACGTAAGATGAATCACGTGATGATTCCAAAGAACACGACCATCCCGGCCAGTGTGACGCAGAAGTTTGTGACAACCAGCCCGAATCAGCAACGGGTGCACGTTCACATTCTCGAAGGGGAAGCCAGTGACCCCGATGCCTGTTCGCTGATCGGCGATTTCCGCGTGACCAATTTGCCGCCCAATTTGCCGTCCGGGTCGCCTGTCGAATTGACCTACAGCTACGATTCAAGTGGTCGAATTCATGCGACCGCCATTGAAAAGTCCAGCGGCAAGCAAGCCGAAACCGAAATCGTTCGCGATTCCGGACTCGACGGCACCGGCTTGGATGCCTACCAGTCGCTGGTAAAGGGTTACAGTATCGAATAGTCGTTTTGAGAAGCGTTCGCCGACAACGGTGAGGCAAGTGCTTAGTGTGAGATTGTGAAGCCCGCAACTGGCGGAGCCGGGACGAATTAAGTGACGAGAAGTCAGAGGGCAGACGTCAGAGATCAGAAAAGCAGTAATTAAAACTGACTTCTGGCCACTGATTTCTGACCGCTGAGTTCTGACCTTTGCAAGGAGCAAGCCCGCGTGGCAGTGGATGTCTATAAAGATTGGCTTGGAATTCCCGACGGCCCGCGGCCGCCCGATCATTACGCATTGCTGAGGTTGGTGCAGTTCGAGGACGACGTCGAGAAAATCAGCAAGAACTACACTCGCCTGAACGCCCACGTGCGCAAGTACGCGGGCGGGCAGTATTCGAACGAGTCTCAGAATCTGCTGAATGAGTTGGCGCGTGCCATGCTCTGCCTGAAGGATCTGGGCCGTAAAAAAGAATACGATTCCAGCCTAGGCCGCGAGTTCGATGAGGCGGGAGGCGCCGTAGTTGCAACCCTTGCCGACTGGATCGTCGATGAGGGACACGCTACCGCTGATCAACGTGACGAAGCAGAGTCGTTTGCCGACGCCCGCGGTTTGTCGCTGCGTGACGCAATCGTGCAGATGAAGTTGGCCGACATCGAAACGGCAACGCGCGGGTATGCCCTGGAGTTGGGACGCCCCTACGTCAATCTGGCCGAGATGATCCCCGACGACTCGGTACTCGATCTCGTACCCAGAAACATCGTCAAGCGTCATCAGTGCCTGCCACTGTTCGCGGACGACGATGTGCTGCTGGTCGCTTGTGCCTACGAACCCTCACCGGATTTGGAAGAAGATATGCAGTTGCGGTACGGCATGCCAATGCGAGCCGTCATCGCCACCCCGCTTTCCGTCAACCAGGCGATTGCAAAGTACTTTGCTCCCGGCATGCGGGATGAAGCCGCTGGCGAACAGGCAGCAGCTCCCACGTCGAAACAAAAGAAGTCTGCCAAGAAAACCGCACCGAAAAAGAAGCCGGCTTCGCAGCTGACGGGAGATGAAATACAGCAGCGCAAGCTGCTCGGGTGGATTCTGGTTTGCTGGAGCGTCGTCGGATCGGCGGCACTTGACTACTTCGTGGTCAGCAAGGTGTTCGGCTGGAACTTGTCCTACCTTGCCGTTCTGATTTTGGCACCGGTTGCCTGCTTTTTCATCTGGTCGAATTACATCAAGAAATGAATCCGGGCCGCAAAACCGCAGCCTCTTCGCAGTAGGCCGGTGGCACCGTTTCTAGTGATTCTGATGGTCGCGACTGCCTTGTCGCGATGATGCGGCTGATACTACGCAATATTCACGGTGTGCATCTCTTCCGATTGCTCGATTTGGCCGTCCCTTTTTTGACTGCCAATTCCAGCAAGGTAGAGTTCCCAAAGTCGGCATTCCGCCGAAATTGAGGAAAAAGTGCGCTCATGTCGCGTATTGGCAGTATTGGATCGCTGGGCACCGCGCAGCTACGCGCGATCAATCGCCTGACCCAACTTGGCAAAGCGATCACGCAAAACCAGAAGCGAATCACTACGCTCCGGCGAATCAACTCCGCCAAGGATGATCCGTCGGGCCTGGTCAGTGCGCGCCTGCTCGAAACCGAACTGAAAGCAGCCGAACAGGCATCGCAGTCGGTCACGCGAGCCAGCGCCCAACTGAACACAGCCGATGCAGCCGCCGGTGAAATCCTCACGCAACTGACAACGGCCCGCGCGCTTGTGGTAGCCGCCGCCGACGGCACGCTTTCGGCCGACGCGATTGCCGGCAACCAAGTACAACTCGATCAAGCGCTGGCGGCTATCGACAGTCTCGCACACACGTCATTCAACGGACGTCGGCTACTCGACGGTACATCCAGCTTCCGCACTAGTGGCGTCGATACGACTGAAGTTCTCGATGTCGATGTTCTGGACAAGACCACCAGCGACGACGTCACCGTCAGCATCAATGTCACCCAGCAAGCAACACAGCGCACCGACCAATACACCGGCGGCACCTTAGCGTCGGCCACAACATTAATCGTCGAGGGGCCCGATGGTACAACCACCATCGATTTGGCCAACGGTGCCGATACTCAAACCGTTACCGATGCTTTCAACGCGGTGACCTACTTGACGGGAATCACAGCCACCCGCATCGATGCCTCGAACATCGACTTCACGACAGTCGATTACGGATCGGCTGCGACGATTTCCATCGATGCGACGGCCGGTTCGTTCGTGACAACCACCACACAAGCGGGAACCGACGCGCTCGCCACGATCGATGGAACGCAATACACGGGCAATGGTACAACCTTCAATGTCAACACGAACAGATACGCAATCGTTGTCGAAATCGACCCAACGGCAAGCGGTGCACTTTCGTCCTTCACAATTTCTGGTGACGGACTGGAGTTTAACATCGGTTCGTCGGTCTCCAGCACGGCACGTATTGGGCTGGGCAATCTGCACACTTCGAGTGTGGGCGGCGTCACCGGCAAACTCTCGTCGCTGCGAAGTGGCGGGGCCAACACTCTGACGGCAGGACGAACGGCCGAAGCATTGAAGATACTCGACGATGCGGCGGCAGATGTTGCGCGCACGCAGGCAACAATCGGCGGCTTCAAAAAGTTCACCCTCGATTCCGCTTCCCGCGTTCTGGACAGCCAGATCGAAAACGTTGCCTCGGCATTGTCGGCAGTCCGCGACACCGATCTCGCCCTGGAGAGCGCTTTGTTGGCCAATAACCAACTGTTGGAGCAGACAACCTTGCAGGTACTTTCCATCAGCAATCTGCGAAATCAAGACGTACTCAGCCTGCTCAGGAGTGCGTCGATCAGGTTTTAATTCGTAACGAACGGCGATCCTCGCACCGCATGTTGTGAGGCGTTTGCAAATAAAAAGGCGACATCACAATGGGAATTCAGGCACTCTCTTCTACAGCGAATCAGGCGCTGGGCGGAATTGATCGAGCAATAAACGAAGTGCAATCCGTGGCGAAAAGCGTTGCCGGCGGCCTCGCCGATCATCCGGGCGAAAGCGCGTCACAAACTGTCGCCGCCGTCACACAGCTCCTGGAACTCAAGCAGCAAGCGCTCGCAAACGCGCAGGTTCTTAACACCGCGCAGGAACTATTGAGCGAACTCACAAATAAGTCACCGCGCTAATTCAAGATCATACCGTGAATAGCTGCGTTGCAACGCACCGCAGCCATGTAAGGACATCGCGAAATGTCAGTGTCTCGGACTACTTTGCTTTTAACATGCGCATCGCTGTACTTGGCAATTGCCGCGGATTTTTCGGTCGCCGGCGATGTAACACTGCGCGCCGCCGACATCCTCAGGGCCGATATTCTGCGCGGAAAAGACTACAGAATCGAAGACGATGTCACCGTCAAACACCACCGCTATCAATTTCGCATTAAGACACGTTGGGGGAATCTCAATGTCGATGGTCTGAACATGCTGGGAGTGCGGTTGCAGGAAATCAGGGCCATCAAGCGGGCCGACCGTCTCAGTCGCGATCCCCAATTTGTCGGCGGCCTGGTCGAATCGGTCTCGCAAACGCCACGTGGAGTCCGCACACTGTTGAAGAATCCCCTCGGGGCAGTGCTGGGAATTCCCAAGGGTGTCAAACGGATCGCTTCAACGCAATTGCACCCGGCCGACCGTCGTTCCGGAAGTGTCACCCGCCGCCGAATCGCTTTCGACATCGGTTGCGATCCCGAGACGACTAACCCCATTCTCAAACCACTGATCGATAATCTCGCCACGCGAAAGGGCTTGGGAAAACTGGTGGGTAAAGTCGGCATGAGTGCGGCCGTTCCCGGACTGGGATTGGTCCCGATGACCGCCGAAATGCAAACGACACTGCTCGTCAAATTGCCGCATGAAATCAATCGCGAGATGGACCGCGATTTGAAGACAATGGGCGTTGACGAGGAAATACGAAAGACGTTTCTTACGTCCTCTCACTTTACGACCGGCCAGCGGCTCATCTTCATGTCTCAGCTGCGAAAACTGAAACACGTTGCGAACCGTGCCGCAATGGTGGAAGTCGCCGCACGGGCCGATTGCGAAGCCGACGCATTGGCGGCTAATGACCAGTTGCGAATGCTGATCGACATCGACCGGAAGCAAAAACTTGTGCGTCTCGAAGATGCTGGCGCACCGACCGCTATTCTCGCGGGCGGAACCTGCGTTGCAGTCTGCTCGGCCGACTATCTGCGCGCAACAGATGATGTGTCAGCGATGCGGGCCGACATTCGCAGAAGACATCCCGCTGCACCGGCTCTGCTGATATGTTCAGGGCGAGTTTCACCGGCCGCAAGGCGGCTCTTCTCGGATGTGAGTATCTCGACCAACGAACTGCGCTGAAAGCGAGTTCTCGCCTCCCGGCTCACTGTGGGCTTGATTTCAGAGCAGCGGCTGCGAAGATTGCAGCCGTTCTGCCGTTGGTGATTCAGATTTTCCGGATTTTGCGCAACAAAACCCGCGATGTCCCGAACTGTTACCGGCGGCGTTGCGCACCGCGTCAAAACTCGATCGGCACCCGATAGCAATTCATGTAACTCACTTTGCGAATAAGCGAATATCGATGAAAGTTCAGCAGTTTCTCGAACATCACGGCATTGCCGAAAACCCTTTCGGCCAGGAGGACGCGCAGGTTGACCACGTCTTCCAACAGTACTGCCTCGAAGCGACGCATCACCCCGCTTGGGACAAAATCTTCGGAAACCCGGCCAACCCGTCCACGTCGGTAGTGTTCGGCGAAAAAGGGAGCGGCAAGACGGCACTGCGTCTGCAAATTGTTGGAGAAATTCAAAAGTACAATCACGACCACCCCGAAGAGCGAGCGTTCATTGTCGAGTACGACGACTTCAACCCGTTCCTCGATTGCTTCCGCGAACGTCTTCACGGCCGTCAACGCAAGCAGGAGCGAGCGCTGTCGCATTGGCGGTTGTGGGACCACATCGACGCAATTCTGAAGCTGAGTGTGACGCAGCTGGTCGATGCCATTTTGAACGAAAACGAAACCGCATCGGAACCATCCCAAGACGCACGGCCGACGGTCACACCCGAATCACTCGCTCGACTGACCAAAATCCAGAAACGCGACCTGTTGCTGCTGGCCGCCTTCTACGATCACACGTTCGATCAGCCCGCCAAACATCGCTGGAAAGCGCTGAAGCGCAAACTCAAATTTCACGCGTGGTGGTCGCAATGGGATCTCGCAGCAGGGGCGGTCAGTTCGGTGGCAACTGTCGCGTTGCGGTGGAATCTCTCCGGCTTCAAAGAGTTATTCGTCTGGTGGATTCCCGTTCTGCTGTTGGCCGGTTGGTTTCCCTGGCTGTGGCGGCAAGGCAGTTTGATGTGGAAAGCATGGCGCGTGTCGCGGCAAATTCGCGTCTTCGATCATCTTCCCAATTCTCTCAGGCAATTGCTCTCGCGTTTCGACCGACAACAAATTGCCGGCCAACCGATTCCCGGCAAGGAACGCAGCGACGACCGCTACGAGTTGCTGTTGAAGCTGCAAAACCTGCTCAAGACGCTTGGTTTCCGGAGCATGGCGGTACTCGTCGATCGAGTCGATGAGCCGCATTTGGTGAATGGATCGCCCGAACGCATGCGCGACCTGTTGTGGCCGATGTTCGATAATAAGTTTCTGAAGCACCCCGATATCGGATTCAAACTGCTGCTGCCGGCCGAGGTGGTGTATTACCTCGATCGCGAGAAGAAGGAATTCTACGAACGCTCGCGGCTCGATAAACAGAACCTCATCACGTCGCTCGATTGGACCGGGGAAACGTTGTACGACGTCGCCAGCGAACGCATCCGCGCTTGTGCGACGGCATCCGAACACAAACCGGGCATTCGCGATTTGTTCGACGAAACAATTGGGCAGGACCAGTTGGTGTTGCTGTTTGCACGGCTGCGTGTCCCCCGGCATCTGTTCAAGTTTCTCTATCGACTGCTGGTCGATCACTGCAACAAATTCACCGACGACAATCCGCAATGGACCATCGGCAACGACACACTCCAAACAACGCTGGCATTGTTCACGCGCGACCTCGAAGCGTTCGACCGCGGGCAGGGAACAGGGTGAGTTGATTTGACAACCGCCATTTGACGGTCGATGATTAACAAACCGACAAACCCACTCCACCCCCATGAAAGCCCACGGGGTACGCCCCGTGGGAACGGCCCGCCATGAACGACAAACTGTCCCGCCGCCAATTGCTCGCAGCCTCCGGTTCAACACTTGGAGCCGGCTTACTCTGTTCGTTGCCGAACTCCGAACCTGCCGTCGCGCGCGCTTCCGAAGCAGCCGAGACGCCGCCGTTCCAGTTCTGCCTCAACATGAGCACAGTCCGCGGCCAACAATTGGGCGTCGTCAAGCAAGTCGAACTCGCCGCCAAAGCGGGTTACGACTCGATTGAACCCTGGATGCGCGAAATCGATGCTTTCGTCAAAGAGGGCGGCAAACTCAAAGATTTGGGTAAGCAAATTCGCGATGCGGGTCTGACCGTCGAGAGCGCGATCGGCTTTGCCCGCTGGATTGTCGATGATGACAACGAGCGAAAGATGGGCCTCGAACAGGCCAAACGCGATATGGACACGCTCAAACAAATTGGTGGCAAACGCATCGCAGCACCGCCCGTCGGCGCAACCAATCAGACCGATCTCGATCTGTTTGCAGCCGCCGACCGGTATCGCGCGTTGCTGGAATTGGGCCGCGAGATGGATGTGATTCCACAAGCCGAGGTTTGGGGATTTTCCAAGTCGTTATCGCGGCTGGGAGAGACAACGTTCGTCGCTGTGGAGAGCGGTCATCCCGATGCGTGCCTGCTGCCCGATGTCTATCACATTTTCAAGGGCGGATCGGACTTCAACGGCCTGAAATTGCTTGGCCCGCAGGCGATTCACGTCTTCCACATGAACGACTACCCGGCCGCCCCGCCAAGAAAAGAGATGAACGATTCGCACCGCGTTTACCCCGGCGATGGTGTTGCCCCCATTGGCAAGATCCTGCGAACGCTGCGTGATAATGGTTGCCGTTGTGTCCTGTCGCTGGAACTGTTCAACCGCGACTACTGGAAACAGGACCCGATGGTTGTCGCCAAGACCGGATTGGAGAAGATGCGCACGTCGGTCGCGAAAGCGTTCGCATAATCAGCTACGCTGCGATTCGTTGAATCGCAGCTTGTGGTATCACAGCGGGATCATTGTCCCATTGCTGCCGAGATGATTACCAGCACGGTTAATCCAGTATAGACCAGGCCGAAGAATCCGCCGACGATGATGCCGATCCAGGCGTGTGCCTTTCCTTTGACCTCTGGATGCTGTTTCGCTCGCTTCAACCCCATAATCCCCAGCACCAAGGCAACGAGGCCGATGGGAAAACAGGGGATGATGGAAAACACGCCGCAGTAATAACCGATCAACGCCGGCATATTTTTGTAAGGAATGACGCCTCCGGTCGAGTCGCCTTCCTCTCGCGATGGCCCGCCTTCGCCGACCTGCTCACCACAGAAGCGACAGACGCTTGCGGTCGCGACAATCTTCTCTCCGCACACCGGGCAGGGAATTCTTTCGGAATCGGCCATCGTTTTTCTTTCTGTTTCGATTCGCACGAGAAATAGGAAGCAGCAGAGACATGAAAACGGTGAGGACTTGCGATACCCTCAAGCGAAGACCGCCGCGCACCAGCGTACCGGCTTCACCGTAATAATGGAAGATCGTCGATCACCGCGATTGAGAATGTCGCGGCCAACCACAACAGGGAGCACCCCCCATGGAATATGCCGGTATTGCCGATGAAGCGGGAGAAGATCTCGAAACCCAGATTCGTGCGCATCAGGAACTCGGCTGGACGCACATTGAACCGCGAAACATTGGCAACGCCTGCATCACCGATTTGAGCGATGAAGAATTCGACGACGCGCTGGGCCGGCTGAACGATGCCGGGCAGAAGATCATCGGTTTTGCCTCACAGTTGGCAAACTGGGCGCGGCCGATTGACGGCGACTTTCAGGTCGATGTCGATGAGCTACAGCGCGCCATTCCCCGCATCCAGCGCGCTGGCGCAAGATTTATTCGCTGCATGAGCTACCCCAATCGCAAAGAGAACCCACTTTCGGACGGCGAATGGGGCGACGAAGTCGTGCGGCGATTTCAGGTTCTTGCGCAACAAGCACAAGATGGCGGTGTGACTTTGGTACACGAGAATTGTCACGGTTGGGGCAGCCAGGACCCCGCGCATGCGCTGCAGTTAATTGAACGCGTCGATAGCCCGGCTCTTAAGATTGTGTTCGACACAGGAAACGAACGCGAGATCGACACCGTCGATTATTTTCGTGCCGTTCGCGAACACGTGGTTCACGTGCATGTGAAGGATTGGAAACGCGATTCGGCCGGCGTCGTTCAGGAATGCTATCCCGGTGAAGGGGACAGCGGCGCGCGGGAAATTCTGGTCGATCTGGTCGAAACGGGTTACGACGGTATTTTGTCAATCGAGCCACATATGGTCGCCGTCGTTCACCTTGGAAAAAGTGCCAACGAAGATCCGGAAGTGGCCTATACTACTTACGTTGAGTACGGTCGCCGATTGATGAAATTGATGGACTCGATAACACGATAATGAAACGGAAGGCGAACGTGATTGCTGTCGGTTTACCGCCCCGCTTTCGGCCTGTTTTCCACAAATTTCCGGTTGTAACGATTGGTTAAACCGTGGGGGCAGGGCGAGGTTGGCAACCGATGTTTTTTTTTACTTCGGATTTCCTGTTTGACACGTGTTTTCATGGACCTCTATAATCCAATTGCAGTATTATGATTACTGACATCTCGTCCGCTGGCAGGACAGTGCGGACTCTTGCGGGGCCAACACGAGCGATTTCCATTGGATGGAAGCCGTTCTTCACAACTTGGTGTGTGCGGATCTTTATCTCGGTTCCGTGCGACTGACCGCATTTTTTCTTACCTGTCGGAAACAATTGTGTTAACAACCATCAGCAAATGCTTGGCGGTTTTTACCGTCGTGGCCAGTCTGTTGTTTCTGGGCATCGCGGTGATTACGACTGCCGCTGGCCCGAACTGGGCAGGCGACATCGAAGAACTTCCAGAATTTACGTTCACCAAAACCGTCTCGGAAACGGGGACGACATGGGGAGCGAAATCGCGCAGCGATGCAGATTTCTCCAAGACGGGCATCATGCCGGAAGTCATCGTCGCGGCGCGCAAAAAACTCAAGGACGAACAAGACGACAAGATCAAGCTTCTCGACCAGCAAATCCAGTCGGAGACGGTGCGGCTGTCGTCGGCAAAGCAACTCATCGAAGTCGACTTAGACGCGATCGATCGGCGAATCGTTCAGTTGACGACCGATCTAGACGATATCAAGAAGCAGATTGTTGAGAAGACTGCGGCGGGGACCAAGTTGGCCGAAGAGATCAGTCAGGTTCAGGCCACAACCGCAACCCGACGCGAAGAGGTGATTCGCCTGCAGGCAAAACTGGAAGAAGTGCGGGCCGATAAATTTCGCGCGAACGAGCAGAAGAGGCGGCTGATTGATTTGCTGGCGCGTGTGACCGGAAACATTGATCGTGTCGAGCGACGCAATCAACAGTTACGCACGCGTTTGAATAAACCGCCGAAGCCGCCCTACGAAGAAAAGCCGGCACCGAGTAGTGCCGAATAGATAGACAGACAACTCGACCTGTCTGATTCAGGCAGGGCGAATCCCTTTCTCCCAGTTGAATTGATTGTTGGAGCGGAACGATGACATTCGTCGGCAAAGTTCTGGTAGTGGTACAGGTTGTGTTGAGCATTTGCTTCATGGCCTTCGCCGGAGCCGTCTTCTCGGTCCAGACAAGCTGGAAGGACAAGCACGACGATCTGGCCAAGAAATCGGCCCAACAGCAGACAAAACTCTCCACCGACATCGAGGAGTTCAAAGCGGCCAAGGATTTGCACGACAAAGCGTTGAACAAGAAAACTTCCGAGGTCGATACTTTAACGGCCCAGGTGAGCGGCTTGACGCAAGAAGTGACCGACCTGAAGACCGATCTGAAGGAAGAACAGGACGCCAACATCAGCGAGCAGGCGGTGGCTGCCAAGTCCGTAACTGAAGCAGGGTTCCGCGGCGACGAAGCCAACTCGCAACGCAAACGGAACGAGGCACTGCTCGATGCACGCGGCGAGCTTGTTGCCCAGGTCCAGAAGCTGGAAGACGAGAAATTCAACAGCCAGAAACAGCTCGCAAAGCTCATTGAAAAACACAATCTCGTCCTGGTTGAAAAGAAAGCATTCGAAACGATAATTGCTGCCAACGGGTTATCGACCGACCCGCGCGATTACCTGGATAAGAAGCCCCCGCCGCCAGTGGTGCAGGGTCTTGTGCTGGAAACGCGGCGCGGCAAACGCAGCGGCAGCGAGTTTATCGAGATTTCGCTAGGCAGCGACGATGGACTGCTGGAAGGGCACGACCTTCACGTTTATCGTGATAAAGAAGGAAAGTACCTGGGGAAGATCACCATTATTCATATCGACCCCGACAGAGCGGTTGGCACGCTCGTCACAAACGCAAGAAATGGCTCCATTCAACGAGGCGACAATGTCAAGACAAAGCTCTAGGCAAGACAAACCCAAAGCGGTCCCCACGCCCGATATTTATTGCGGTCTGCTGTTCGTATCGGTCGCTGCGCTCATCGGCGGCATTACGTTCCTCGTTCTCGAGTTGAACAAGTACGACTGGCAAGTGGCGACGTAGCTTACGGCGGCTGACCGCATTGTCGCCTCGCGCGCTGAGCTCGGGTTGAGGCATATGACAGTTGCAGTCCGTTACCTACCGGGCGCACCGACGGCTGGGCGTTGGGTTCACAGATCGTCGCATCTGGCGCAAGCGCTTCCCCAGGACGGCTCAGTTTTTCAAAATGGGAAATGGGTGACTGGGGTCGAAGCGACGTTTTCGGAGCGGAGCCCGCGGTTTTAGGATTTAAAAATCGTACGAGCGCTCACTGTGGCATCGAAGACTCTGCCACGGGCACCCCAAATCCTCACAACCGGAAAACTGAGCAGCCTTGGGCGGCTCCCCAGGCGATTGGCCGCAGCCGAGAAAGAGTGACCGCGAATTACACGAATCTTCGCGAATGAAACAGGATGATCTCGACATTCCTGGATTACGTGCGAGAGCAAAGAGGTTTTTTGATTCGCGTCAAATTCGCGGTCAACAATCTTCGTCGTGTGTTTCCCTGCGTTTCATGTGGCCCATATCAAAGCCCCACCTTTGGCGGCTTGGCGAAAACTGCTCAGTCCATGCGATTGGTCACACACTGCCACTCGTCATCTCGTATTTCATGCGTCATCGTCTATAATCGAAAAGACGACCTGAATTCCTCGACTGCTTTCACCACGCGATTCTGACTCTATGACTGCCGATCAACTTGTCACATCTCAGCCCGATGAACGTTCGGTCGGCTTGGTGGAAACGGTCACCGCCACGCTGTTCGAGCTGCCCGGTGCGCTGCAGTTGGCCTCGGGCGAAACGATTGGACCGGTTTCAGTCGCCTACGAAACGTACGGCCAACTTTCGCCCGCTCGGGATAATGCAATCTTTGTCTGCCATGCCCTGACCGGCGACGCCCATGCAGCGGGATTCCATTCAGCCGACGACAAGAAACCCGGCTGGTGGGACGGCTTCATTGGCCCCGGAAAGGGCCTCGACACTGATGAATACTTCATCATCTGCGCGAACGTGCTGGGCGGTTGTCAGGGAACGACCGGCCCCGGAAGTGTGAAACCGAACTCGGACGATCGATATGCTTCCAAATTTCCCGTGATCACCGTCGGTGACATTGTCGAAGTGCATTCTGCCTTGGTTCGCCATTTGGGTATCGAGCGATTGCTCGGCGTCATTGGAGGCAGCCTGGGGGGCATGCAGGTGCTGGAATGGGCGGCGCGGTTTCCGGATCAGCTCGCCTCCGCAATTGTGTTGGCATCGGCGGAAAAACTCTCGGCCCAGGGCATCGCATTCAACGCGGTCGGCCGCCGGGCAATTCTTTCCGATCCGGCATTTAACAACGGGCATTACTACGATGGCGATCAGCCGCGATACGGCTTGGCCCTCGCTCGCATGTTGGCGCATATTACGTATCTGTCGGAAACGTCGATCGAAATGAAGTTTGGTCGCCGTCTGCAAAACAGCGACGAATTCGCGTACGATCTGCAGGCGGAAACCGAATTTGAAATCGAGAGTTACCTGCATTACCAGGGCAAGCGGTTCGTCGAACGGTTTGACGCCAACAGCTATCTGCGGCTGACCAAGGCGATGGATTACTTCGACCTGGCCGAAAGCTACGGCGGGCTGGCCGATGCCCTGGGTAAGACCGACGCGCGGTTTCTGCTGCAGTCGTACTCAACCGACTGGCTGTTTCCCACCAGCCAAAGCAAGGAACTGGTGGCGGCGCTTATCGAATCCGGTCGACACGTCACGTTCGTCGATCTCGACAGCCCCTTCGGCCATGACTCCTTCCTGCTCGAACTCAACCAACTGGAAGACCTCGTCATTCCTTTCTTATCGCAAACGCAACAAGAGCTTCGCCGACACGTACCCGCAACGAAATAACCACCGCGACTTCTTCGCTTGCGGTTTCGCGGCCCCCTGACTTGAATAACCATCCGCCCCATGGCTACCAAACGTTACCAGATGCCCGATCCCACGGTCGCCGTGACCGACGAGATCATCAAAGGCCAAATCGAACCGGGCAGCCGTGTGATCGACCTTGGCTGCGGTGACGGGCGGCTGCTTAAGCTGTTAAGCGACGAGCACAATTGCTCGGTGCAGGGCATCGAGGTGAGCCAGAACCGGATTCTCAGCACGATCGCGCGCGGGGTGCCGGTGGTGCAGGGTGATCTCGACGACGGACTGCCCGACGTCCCCGATGGCTCGTTCGACTTCGCCGTTCTCAGCATGACGCTGCAGCAGGTGCGTCGTCCGCAGTACGTATTAACCGAGATGCTTCGCGTCGCTCACAAGGCGCTGGTGGTCCTGCCAAATTTT
>Ga0209402_10000455_pt1 | contig 49202 bp, 41 predicted proteins | sample ArcticOcean_MG_C_3_FD_187437 | JGI IMG/M metagenome (GOLD analysis project Ga0209402, IMG submission 187437) | Marine microbial communities from western Arctic Ocean - ArcticOcean_MG_CB8_126 (SPAdes) (version 2) | ecosystem: Environmental > Aquatic > Marine > Oceanic | place: Arctic Ocean... | reverse complement strand
TTGGCTGCTATCAATGAACGCATGAACATACCAGATCCTCTTAATGGATATAAGACTACTTCAACAGAATCCGTAGCTGAGACAGAGCCAGCAGAAGAAGTTTCACCTACAAAAACTCCTGAAGAGATTGAGGCAGAAGCTAAGGTTGCAGCAATGGAAAAGGCAAAAGCTGCACTATCTTCCATCGATACAATGCTCAAAGGACGAAAGGAGAAAGATGGTGAAGTGGATGTAAAAATTGCAGAGTTAAATACAGCACTTCTTAAGATGGATGAATCAGAAAGAGAAGTCTTTGTAAAAGCGGAAAATGTATTATCTACTTCCGTAGATGAAGGTGATTCAGGTCACAGAATAATGCAAACATCTGACGGTGCTGTTTACGAAGTAAAATACAAAGACGACTTTGCATTGGACTTTAGGAAATACGAGAAAGGTGTAGAAGAATAATCTGTAACTGATTCTATAAGGAATTTGGTTAGTAATAAGCTCATCTTTGAAGATGGTTATTTTTACTTAAGAATGCTCTATTTTTGCTTATATTCTGGTAGAATCCTCCCGTTGCCGGGATGGCGGAATTGGTAGACGCGCTGGTCTTAGGAACCAGTGGGGCATCCCCCCGTGGAGGTTCGAGTCCTCTTCCCGGCACCAAGCACATCAAACTTTCTTTGAGTCGTCCTCTTCGTCAGAGGGGACATCTAGGCGTGTTAGAAGTGTATCTTGCTCTGACTGGTCTGCATCCTTCTTCTTCTGGATGGCATCTTTATCTGCCTGAATCTTGGTAGTACGTTTTTTGGCTGTGAGCCGTAGGGATTCTCTGCGCTCTTCTACCGAAGCTTTGCTTACTATTTTCTTCGCCTCTCTTTTGGCAGCTTGAATACCCTTAGAAGATTCCACCTCTATTTCTTGTTCTAACTTGATGTATTTTTTACGGAGTTTCTGCCGCTCGGTTCGTTCCGTGGCTTCCACTTTTTGTAACTCTCTACGTTTTTGTTCTGGGTTTTGATAACTCTCTGCTCGGGCAGTTTCTCTTCGGATTTTCCCATCAAGCTTATCCGATTCCATACGTTCTTTTACAACAAGCTTTTGTTGTTTGTCTCGTGCGTCTATTCGGATCTTTCCACTGTGTTCTTTTTCATAAATGTCTGCTCTTCCACGTTCTTTGCGTGATGTCTTTTCGGTATCGTGCTTTGCTTTACGCTCATCAGAATCTGCCTGAAGATAGACACGCTTTGACTCTCTTTCTGCATCACCTTTTGTCTTTTCTTTTAACTCTTCTGCATCTCGATCTTTTTTATCTGTGAGGATTTTCCATCGGTTTTTATTACTCATTTCCTTAAGATATTGCAGATGTTCTTTGCGCTTTTTCTCGCGATCTTCTTTTTCATCGGTAATCTTTTTTAACTCAGCATCTTTCTTTTTACGGAATTCTTCGTAGTCTTTGCGGTCTTGTTTCTGGCGTTTTTTAAAATCTTCTTGCTGCTCTTTTTCTTGTGTATGCAGCTTTTCCAATTCTTTTACTTGTTCCTCTTCCCACGCACCTACTTTTTTTGCCTCTTTCTTTTTACCAAGTTTGCGCTTGGACTGTTTACCAGCAAGCTCTTCTCTTAGAGTACGGTTTTTTTCGTCGAACTTCCGTATCTCGTCTTTGGGGTCAGTGGAGGTCATTCTATTCTTCGAGAATTGCAATACCAAGTTCTGTAAGCTGCTCCTGCGGCATTGGGGATGGAGCGCCGAGCATCAAATCTTTTGCTTTTTGGTCTTTTGGGAAGGCGATAACCTCGCGGATGTTTGGTTCGTCCGCAAAGATCATACAAACACGGTCGAGCCCAAAGGCGATACCTCCATGTGGTGGAGCACCATATTCAAATGCACGGAGCATGTGACCAAAGCGCTGGTCTGCATCTTCGTCTGTGATTCCTAGCACGTCAAAGATCTTCTTTTGGAGGTCTCGTTCGTGGATTCGCATAGATCCTCCTCCTATTTCGTTTCCATCCAAGGCAAGATCGTAGGCGATAGCACGTGCTGCAAGTGGATCGGATTCTAGTAGCTTCTCGTCCTCTGGATGTGGCCTTGTAAACGGGTGGTGTACAGCACCAATAGCTCCTGTTTCTTTACTCTTTTCAAACATAGGAAAGTCCACGATCCATACATAGCTCCAAATAGACTCATCTATCATGCCGAGCATCTTTGCGGCTGCTTTACGCACTTCTCCTAGTGGCTCTAGTGCATGAGGATATTCTCCTGCTGCAAAGAAGATGATGTCGCCGTCTTTTGCTCCTGTGGCATCGTTCAAACCTTTTAAAAACTCTGGTGTAGAGTTTTTTACAACCGGTCCTGCATCTTCGCCGACACGTACCCAGGCAAGCCCCTTAGCTCCGTGACGTATGGCAAGGTCTGTGAGGTCATCAATATCTTTACGACTCATTGTTCCGCCACCTGGCACGTTCATTGCCTTCACAGTTTCGGCTGAGGAAAATACCTTAAATCCGCAATCTTTAGCGATGTCGGAGACATCAGTAAATTTGAGTTCAAAGCGCAGGTCTGGTTTGTCAGATCCATAGGTTTCCATTGCTTCTTTGTACGTCATGCGAGGAAATGGAGTCGATTGAATCTTTTTATCAGGGCGAATCTTCTGTGTAAGTTCTACGAAACATTCTTCAAGCTGAAGGATGATGTCTTCTTGCTCGACGAAACTCATTTCAATTTCAAATTGTGTGAATTCTGGTTGGCGGTCTCCGCGAAGATCTTCGTCCCGGAAACACCGTGGCACTTGAAAGTATTTATCGATACCTCCAACCATCAAAAGTTGTTTGAGTTGTTGTGGGCTTTGTGGGAGCACATAGAAGTTACCGTGATGCACTCTGGATGGCACCAGATACTCGCGGGAACCTTCGGGGGTACCTTTTACTAGGATTGGAGTTTCGATCTCTAAGAAGTCATTCTTGTGGAAATATTCACGGATAGTTTGCACAATGTTATGGCGCAGTCTTAGGTTCTTCTGCATGCGAGTTCGGCGCAAGTCGAGAAATCGATACTCCAGACGTACCTCTTCTCCGATGTCTTTATCTTGATCGATCTCAAATGGAGGAGTTTTCGATTCGTTTAGCACAGTTATTTCTTCCACTACTACTTCGATAGCACCTGTTGGATTGTCATCACGAACAGCACTGACAATGCGTCCTCGAACCTTTCCTGTTACTTGTAGCACCCATTCTGGTCGTATCTTTTCTGCCATCGCAAATTGTTCTTTGCTTTCTGGAGCAAAGACGATCTGGGTAAATCCATATCGATCTCGAAGATCCACAAAGATCAATCCTCCATGGTCTCGTCGACGGTGAACCCATCCACAAAGCGTGACTTCAGACCCATCATGATCTGCCCTTAGTTCGCCGCAGGTGTGAGTTCTAAGCATTGTAGACAGAGTATAGGGGGCTTTTGGCTTACAGCAACTTATTCATCGCCTCTTTAAACTCTTCTACATCCTTAAATTCGCGGTGCACAGAGGCAAAACGGATATAGGCGACCTTGTCGATACGCTTTATCTCCTTCATCACGTCGTTCCCGATAGTAGAAGAGCTTACTTCCTTTTTGTTTCCTCCCCATTTCTCTTCGAGCTTTGTCAGCATTTTATCTATTTGATCTTGAGTGATAGGCCTCTTGGTACAGGCAATCCAAATACCACGCTCGAGTTTAGATCGGCTATAGGGCTCGCGGGTTCCATCACGCTTCACCACGATCAAATTACTCATCTCCTGCCTTTCAAATGTAGTAAACCGATGTTGGCACTTGGTACATTCCCTTCTTCTGCGTACAGCACGACCTTCTTCTGCGAGTCGCGAATCTACGACGGCTGTATCCTCTGATTTGCAACGGGGACAGTGCATTAAGAAGAGTGTAAAGAGGAAAGTGGAAAGTGGAAAACGATTAGACATCAATATTCCCCTTTCTTAACACATGTAATACCCCTTCGGATACATCAACTACTGTAGAGGCATCTTCTTGCTTTAGGAGTCCATCATCAAGTATTAGATCGGGTGTATGTTCTGCGTCCGCAAATTGCTTTTCGATATCGTCGGCACTAAAGGTATTGGGTTGGCCGTGGATATTTGCAGAGGTCGTAGAAAGAGGTGATCCGAATTTTTCTACCAGTGTGCGAGCAGTTGGGTGTGATGATATTCGCAGACCTATAGTTGTCAGTGATCGGTTGTTGGTTGTCGGGGTGACGTAGAGTATTTGAGGGGCATCGTGTCGTAGTTTTAGAATAATAGTTAGAGGTCCTGGCAAATGTTCTGATACCATTTGCGAAGCCTTTTCGTTCCAGTCCAGAAACGCTTTTGCTTGTTCAATGTTTTCGAAGAGTGCACTTACTGGCTGGCTGGGGCTGCGCTGCTTTATAGCAAATAGCTTCTCTACTGCTTCTGGCTTTTGCAGATCACAGGCTAATCCGTAACACGTCTCTGTTGCATGTGCGACAACGCCTCCTGTGCGTAACACTTCTAGAGCTTGTTGTATGCCTTCTTCTGATGCAGAAACTACTTTCATATTACGACGTAACTGTTTCGTACTGCTTCTTTACTTCCGATAGCTTCTTCTCTAGTACCATCGACATGTTAACTGTCATGGGTAGCGGAATGGTTTGCTCGCCAATTTGCAGCTGTACCTTTTCTTTTCCTGGATATGTTTCGAGAATTTTTTTGATATCCATTAGCATCTTTTTCGGTGCACGGGATGGGAGATCTATTGTGTGAATAGAAATACGAGTGTCTTCTGGCTTTTCTGTGAGTGTTTTTACGGTTGCGTCTAGTGCATCTTCTATCTTCATTCCATCGAGAATCCACTGGCCAAGTGGCCCAAGAAACTCTGCGGTTGCTTCTGAATCTTTTACGTGCATGGTTTCTCCGGCGATAACATTACCTTCTTCATCTAACACCTCCACCACCTCCTCTTCTAGTGTTGCTTTGGTAAGAGTTAGCCCACGTTCTGCTTCCGCTTCGTCAAAAAACCCTTCGTCTTTTGCGCGGTCTATCATACGAGTGAGTGAGGCCTTTTTAATGGCATCTGCACGCAATTGTAATTGCCCAGAGCGATTATCTAAGGTCCCCCCTACAATGATTACTATATCGGGTTTTTCTAGGTACTCAGCACATTGTGCGTAGGTACGAGGGAAGAGGGTTATTTCTATTTTCCCCGTGGGGTCTTCTAGAAATACTATTGCCATAGTGTCACCTTTTTTTGTGGTGATCTTTTTGATACCTTCTACGATTCCAGCAAGAGTTATCTTTTTGCCTACATCTTTATTGGTAATATTGCCCGTAAGGTGTGCTTTTTTACCAATGTATTTACCGAGGCCCGCAAGTGGGTGACTCGAAACATACATTCCTAGGGTTTCTTTTTCCCAGGCTAATTTTTGTAAGGATGTTGCCTCAACTGTTTCTGGGAATTCTATCTTTGCCGCTTCACTATCTTCCATTTGCGCAAAAAGATCCGTTTGTTGGCTACTTACATCACCAATCGATTTTGCGAACTCTACGATTTTATCGTAGTGGGTTACTACTTTGCTGCGATCTGCCAAAGAGTCGAGTGACCCAGACTTGGACAGTGCTTCGAGTGTTTTTTTGTTGAGCACTTTTGCAGGAATACGTTTAGCAAAATCTTCAATACCTTCAAATTTACCTCCTTCTTGCCTGGCTTCTATTATTTGTAGTACCGAGCTATCTCCAATTCCTTTGATGGCAGTTAGACCAAAACGAATAGCGTTTTGTTCTGGAAGCGCTGTGAAGTGTCGTAGGGATTGGTTGATATCTGGAGGGAGTACTTCTATCCCCATAGAGCGACATGCTTCGATCTCAATCATTACACGGTCTGTGCGTTGTGCATCTGCAGAGAGAAGAGCTGCCATAAACTCTGTAGGATATTTTGTTTTGAGATATGCGGTTTCGTAGGCAATACGAGCGTATCCTGCAGCGTGCGATTTGTTAAATCCATAACCGGCAAATGGAGTAATAACATCATCAAAAATTTTCTCTGCGAGTTTTTGTGGATACTTCTTTTCTAAAGCACCTTCAATAAACTTCTGACGTTGCGCGTGAAGCTCTGCAATAATCTTTTTACCGATCGCACGGCGAAGAATATCTGCTTCTCCTAATGAGTACCCTGCAAACACCTGTGCTATCTGTAGGATTTGCTCCTGATATATTCCAATTCCGTATGTAGGTTCTAAGATAGGCTTAAGGTCGTCGTGAATATATTGCACCTTTTCTTTCCCGTGCTTTCGTTTGATATAACTGGGGATCCATTCCATTGGACCTGGACGATACAGAGAAACCATCGCCACAATATCGCTGAATTCCGTTGGCTTTAGTTGCTTTAAGTATCGGCGCATTCCTCCGGATTCCAGCTGGAAGACTCCTGTGGTGTCTCCTTTTTGGAGTAGAGAGAATGTTTGCTTGTCGTCTAGTGGTATCTTTGCAATGTCGATGCCTTCGTTTTTGGTGCGTTCTATAATTTCGAGTGTTGTTTGGATAACCGTAAGGTTCATAAGTCCCAAGAAATCCATCTTTAGAAGACCAAGAGACTCTAATGGTTTTGCAGAGGATTGCGTGATGATGGTTTGATCGTCTTTAGGGGCTCGTTGTAGGCTTGTGTAGTGCACGGTTGGTTCTTCTGTAATGATCACTCCACACGCATGCACAGAGACGTGACGCGCTTTTCCTTCGAGCTTGAGTGCAATATCAATAATCTTTTTGTAGATTTCGTTACTATCGTATGCATTTTTTAGCTCCGGTGTTTCTAGCGCTTCGTCGAGTGTTGTTCCTGGTCGGTCGGGTATCAATTTCGCAAGAGAGTTCATCTCTAAAAATGGAACACCATATGCCCGTCCTACATCTTTTACAGCAGCGCGTGCTGCGAGTGTTCCGAACGTACAGATTTGTACTACACGATCGTTTCCATATTTCTCTCGCACGTATTCGAGTACTTCGTCACGACGGTTATCCGCAAAGTCGATATCCACATCCGGCATAGATATACGTTCTGGATTTAAGAATCGTTCGAACAGCAGTCCGTGCTCTAAAGGATCGAGTGCGGTAATTCCGAGGCAGTAACTTACTAAAGATCCCGCTGCAGACCCACGTCCAGGGCCCACAATGATTCCGCGGCTTTTGGCTTCGTTTACAAAATCTGCGACGATTAAGAAGTAGCCAGAAAATCCCATCTTTTCGATGATTCCTAGCTCGTAGTCCATGCGTTCTTTGTGCTCTTCTGTTGGGTTTGGATAGCGTACTACAAATCCCTTTTTGCACATTGTGCGTAGGTAATCTGTCTCGGTCTCTTTCTTTGGTGTCGGAAATTTTGGAATGTGATACGTAGTAAAGTCGAATGATACTTCGCAACGATCTGCAATCTTCTTCGTATTTTCTAGTGCCTCGGGAACATGAGCGAACATTGTTTCCATTTCGGAAAATGGTCGCATAGAAAAATCACTATCACGCATAGAGAATCTGCTCGGGTCATCTACGTGAGCATTTTTTTGAATACACAAAAGCACATCGTGTGCCTCTGCATCTGTGGGGTTGCAGTAGTGACTGTTGCACGTTGCCACAACAGGTACATTTAGCTCTTTTCCCCAATGAATAAGTTGCTGGTTGATCTCTATTTGCCCTGTGACATTAGGCAGCTCCATAAGTTCGAAGAAGAGGTTCTCTTTTCCAAAGAAGCTTTGGTACTTTTCGACAAATTCTTTTATGCGCTCGCCATCTTCTGCAAGTGCTGCTTGCGGAATGGCTCCGCTTATTGGTCCGGTTAGAGCTATGAGGCCTTTACCGTGCTCTTTAAGGAGTTCATCGTCCACACGAGGCTTGTAGTACATACCTTCGAGTGCTGCCTTTGTAGAGAGTTGCAAGAGGTTCTCGTAGCCTTCTTGTGTTTCTGCAAGAAGCACCAAAGGGTATCGTTTGCTGTCGATGCCACTTTCTTTATCGTGCCGTGTACGTATTGCACAGTAGGCTTCTAGTCCTAGAATCGGTTTTATCTCATGTTTGTGCGCTGCTTTGTATAATTCGATCAATCCATAGGTAAATCCTTTGTCTGCTAGCCCTACAGCGGATTGGCCTAATTCTTTTGCTCGTATCACAATTTCCTCTGGGCGTGGGAGTGCCTCAAGTAGTGAATATGTGGAGTGGCAATGCAGATGTACGAAATCATTAGGATTCATGAGGGATTGATCATAGCAGATTGGCTGTTAACAGTTAACAGTTAACAGTTAACTGTTTTTTTATGATCCACAATCTCCTTCTAGTGCCAGACTACAGACTTTTACGAAGCTTCCCAATTTGTAGATCTTGTATCCTGTGATATTCGTGTCTGTTTCATTAGGATCAATAGGGATATTGACGAGGTACTTTCCATTGGTGGTGAGTACCGATAAATCGTATCCGCTGACTGGTGCATTCGTGCATGCCGTTCCTGTTATTGTGTCTCTGCAAATATTTAATGCATTTGCCTTAATAGTTGGGACACCTGTCACTGGGTTTCCATCAATAATATATTGAGAGATAGCATTTTCTATTTCTCGTACTGCAACATTACGACTGACGCCCTGTGCATCATTGAGCTGTTTTGTAGGGTTGATAGCAATGAGAACAATAGTAGAAAGAATAGCGAGTATTCCGAGTACGAGGAGAAGCTCCATAAGTGTAAACCCGTTGCGATTAGTGTTGTGCATAATAGAAAGTGTATCAGAGTTTCTTTACGGCCTCTTGGCATTTTTCCCAACTAGATTTTCCTGTGATATCATCATTCCTTTTTACGTCGAAGTCTCCTGATGCATAGGGGAAGCATTCATCACTATACAGTGTCTTCATAATCGTTTCGAGTTTTTCGTTGCATGGCCTGTAGATGCAGGTTCTTCTAAGGAAGTAGGCATAGTTTCGTGCGAACTTGCGTAATCCCTTGCCTGAATCCGTGACGGTTTCTATGTTATTTTTCATGGCAGGTCGAACAGGTTTTAGTGCTGCTATTACTTCGAGCACTGCATCTTGTGCCTTGGGAAGAATGGAAGAATCTTGTGTGGCTTGCCAGTGCATAAAGTCCGAAAAGACTCCTCGCGTATCATCGCGTGTAACTACAAGGAGTCCGAAGGCATCAGAGTCTCTTTTTACTGCTTCTTTGCGATCATCTTCTTCTGGGAATTCATCGGGGTCTCGTAGGTATCCGGGGAATATACGTTGCGATGCCCAGTTGTGCTGCAACCTGAAGAACTTTTTCCAGATAGACAGCTGATCTTTACGGAAAAAGAATGGTGCTCTCGTCGCTATTGAACCCCATTCTTCAGAAGGCTTGATCTCTGGTGTAAGTTCACCTTCAAATCCTTCGTTAGTTTTGTCATTGTCGGACTGTCTGTCACGATCTTCTGGGGGAACATCCGCATTACATCCATAGACTCTTCTGTGTTCTATATCTTCTACCTCTCCAAATTTCTTAAGGTGCTCGCGTTCTTCGTTGTTGAGCATTGTGTTGTCGACAAGTTGGTCGAGATTCTGTGTTACTTCTTCGATATGGTTAATATCTTCTAGGAATTCATCACGTATTTCTTCTAACGCTTTGAGTGCCTCTACCTCTGTTTGAATTACTTTAAATCTACTATTGGTGTAGTCCTCTAGAACTTCGAGTTGGCATCCGTAGCCTGAATTATTATCTGCTAGATAGTCCGAGTCGAATGGGCAGATGTCGATGTATTTTGGATCGGTCTCACCGTCTTCTGCGAAGACACAAATACTTTCTGTTGAGCATGCATCTTTTTTATCAAAGAATTGATATCCTCCAGCACCATTTTTTACTTCTGTGCAATCATCAGCCTGCTTGATTTGGCACTCTAAGTCATTGAGAACACAACACCATCCTTCGTAGGGGGCATCAAATTCGTTGTAGTATACCCAACCAGTGTCGACGTGTGATGGTTCTAATGCTCCTTTAACAAGGTTTTTATATCGTGCATTTAGAAATCCTGCCACCCCTTTAAGTTGTCGCAGCGCTCCTGTGGATTTTGCATCATACGCTGCATTTATTTCGCAGCGCACTTCTTCCATCTTGGCTTCCATCATGACCAGATCTAAATGTAGACAGGTTGAAATACTTGTAAGGTCCCGAGAATATTCCACCATGCGTAGGTCGGTATCGACCAGCATGTACATTATGGATTCGATCGTAGAGAGAAAGTGTATATCAAATAATGCGAATGCTAGTTCGCCACCTGCTAGAGCTTTTGCACTATTGATACCTTCATCTGTGCGCTCCAGAACGGATTTGGTGTAGTGACCGATGGGATCTTCGCTAAGAAGATTGTTTGCCACTTCAGACTCTGGACACTGTGCAGCAACCATTGTTGGAAGCAAGGTTATTAGTAGGCCTATTGATAGGAAGGAATAGTTTTTCATTATTGAGGGCAGCCAGCGTTACCAGAATATCGGGAGCACATTTGTGAGGGGAATTCGATATCTCCTACCTGATTAAGAATGTGATACATCGTATTAAGAATGTCTGCAAATTGCCGTGCTCCACTATTGAGGTATATTGTAAACATATCTGTTGCAACGCGTGAACCAATAGCAGAAGCAGCATATTGAATACCAAGGCCCGTGGCCTCGTATTCCTTTGGTTGTAACCGTATATCATCAATGCTTTGAATAAAGGTAAGAGGAGGAAGCCCTAGGCGTTTTGTGTGGTCAAATCCACAGAGGATAGGCGGTGTTCGTGCTGGAAGACCGTTGATCTGACAGAGGGCATGGTCTAGTTCTTGAAGCATGAGTGCAGGTCTGTAGAGCGGGAATATTGGAGGTGTAATTGCTGGTGGGGCCTCTACTTCACCAATATCAGGATCTGGCAATTCGCAGGAGTCCCATGGAAATCCTTGATCTACTACAGTCAGACTCATGCGACCAGGAATATCTCGTGCGCGTTCGTGTGTTTCTTCTATGCACTGTCCTGTGAAACAAATATTGTTACCAATAGTATTTTGATATTTTGATTGGCACCCTGGCTTACAAGAAAGGGGATAAGAGTTGTAGAATGCTTTAATGCGCGGGTCTTCTAGGGAGTCTTCACAGGTTTCAGGAATATCAAGAGATCCATCTTCTAGCATTTTAGTAATAGATTCACCGATTGTATCGAGAAGAAAATCTGGATCGATCCCATCATTCGTGCAGACCTGATCGTCATCGTTTGGGTCATCATCGAAGGTATGGCAACTGAAGTTGGCATATGCACTAGCACATTGGTCGATTGTGATAAGCGCCTTGTCGAGTATTCCATCAAGAGCAAACATCTTACATTGTACAAAATATGCCTCTCGTTCTGATGCACAGCATCCAGCTGCAGCTTCCTTATCACTTGGAGGATCAGTGACGTCATTTCCAGTACGTTCTAGTGTTTGTAACGTGCTTTCATCACACATGAGCTGAGCATGCGTGAGCTCGTGTGCAAGTAGATAATAGGGTTGCTCTATCCCCGAACCGGTTTTGTTCACGCAAATTTCTATAACATCATGCCTTCTAAAGAAGCTTGTTGTTGCAGTAGCGTCTTCTCTGCAGACATCCTTACATATCACATCGATAGCACAATTAGCACAGGCAGTCGGTCGCATATCTAGCTGCTCTTCGGCGGTATCTTCTACGAGGTTTGCTTCTACGGTTTCTTTCCAGCCACCGATACCACAAATATTGCTACCTGAAACTCTACGGGCAACATCATTTTTAAAACGTTCTGGTTGGCAGCGTGTCAGAACAATTCCTCCTGTACCTGCTACTTGGAGTTCCTCTTCTTGTTTATTGGTTAAGTCGCACGCTTCGTATTCTATGACACGACAGAGGTAGCCGTTTCTTCCATATGGGTGCGAACACACACCATCACCTTCTTTTGGTTCGGGGACGACAGCATTGTTCGATTCTTTCTCCTCTTCAGTTTCTTCGTCATCGTTTTCACTGCCATTATTAGGGTCTTGTCCCTCTGTATCTAGGCTCAAAAACGGTTGATCTTCTTTTTCCTCTTCTCCAAGTTTACTGGGGTATTTTCCACCACGTACGAGGAATTCAGAATACGTGTTGTAACAGTTTTTTGGGGTGTCTCCTTCTATGCAATCTCCATAATTTGGATGATAAAGAGCTGCTTGTACTGGTTCTATTTGGACATACCACTGTAAACCGACATCGTCATAGCGCATCCAGATAAAAATATTACTTTCTTGATCTACAAAGCTGGGATAGAGAATGTGTTCATCATTTCCAAACTCTACGTCGTCAGTTTGGAGTTTATCGCGAATCTCTATGAGGTCTTCTTCGAGGTCACACCATCTTCTTTCTAGCCAAACATTTGCAGGGTTCTCTGGATATTCTTCTGCATCTTCACAGGCTCCTTCGCGGTCTATGACATATTGCACGCCATGGCGATAGCGCCTTATTGCTGCAGCCATGTCATCTTTATCCTTTTTTTCTTCAGCATCCTCTTCATCTGCTGTCCAAGTACGAATGAGTTCTTTGAGACTTTCTACGATAGCTTGAGAATCTTCTTTGAGTTCATCTTGAATTTCTGGTGGCAAGGTTCTTGCTTGTGTAAGCGTTTCAACAAATGGCTGTGTGTATGTATCATTTGCTGCACGCCACAAATGCATAATACTAGAAAATCTTCCAATGATATCTACGGGCTTTCCAGGGTAACCATCAATTCCCATTTCATATCCAGTGACAATTGCTTGTAGATCTCTTCCGAGTTTACGTAGCCAGACATTTCGCGAAACAATATTTGTAAGGCGGTCTTGCACCATGATGCACATAAAGAGATCGTTTTTCATCTCGTCATCTCCACACATTGTAGTTACCTGCATTCGTAACGAGTAGTCTACGTAGTCTTCTTTTTTTATTTCAAACGGTACAATTTCATTATTTAAATCGTTCGTATCGATTTCGTCATCATGATAGATCCCAATAGCGAATCGCTGGTCTGGTAGGGTGGCTTCTTCTAGGCGTGACTCAAGTTCAACGGCTGTTTTGATCTTTTTGTAGAGCGTGTCGTCCCCCTCTGCGTAGGCAGTTGGTATCAGGACGCCAATAATGATGAGGAGTTTGATCATTATTCTTTTTCTTCGAAATCACGTAGTGCATCTTTTGCGTTCCAAGATCGCGGCAAACAACTGCTCGTCTCTGCAGTGAGAGCCGCAATGTTTCGTATATCTAGTGAGAGCCTCTGTGTGCATTCTAGTTCTGCCTCTAGTGGGCGTAGACGACCAAACGTCCCAATAATAGAGAGGACACGATGTAAAGTCTTGCGCGCGATTATACGCTCTCTTCTGATGATAGATTCACGTCTAAGTGTTTCTTCCATCAAATCAGAGATAAAAAAATCTTTGACTCCGGGTTTGGAATATTCTTCTTGGGTAGTATCAAAATAACGAAATTCATCAAACTCCATGAGGGCGCATTCGTAGATACGCAAATATTCTAGTAAGACTCTACCAATATCATACTGGCTGAGTGGAACAGGCTTTAGAGGAATAGTAATCTTCCACGTAGGAAGCTTTCCTGCCAGACTCTCAAGTTCTGGCCCTGGTGGCATAAAGGATTCGTAGTCATCTGCGTTACATTCAAACTCTTGTGGCTTTAAAAATTCTTCTACTACTTTATCGACTTGCTCATGATATATTTCTGGCCACTCTTCAACAAATGCGTCACTGAACCCTAGAGTATCATAACGGTCTTCGAATCGAGAACATGGTGCGAGGATAGGGTGTTCATTCTCTGGCCTTCCAGAATAGGCAGGTATGGCAAGGTCGCCTGCCGCTTGAATCATTGGAGCGCCTAGCACGAGGCCTATGATGAATATCATAATTTTCATTCGGCTGCGGGTGGTGCAGAGTCGCAAGACGAAAGGAAGCAGGGGATGCGTTCGAGTTGACCAAGAAGCTGTGCAGCTTGGCGCAGTGTTCCTGTAATTGGCCAACGTAATTCACGAAGGAAGATGTCGAAGTTTCCAGCAAATTGCAGCAGTGTTCTAAAGCCGGCATCGTACTCTACTGCAAGCTTGAGTTGCTCTATTTCTCTGCGCATAAGCTGGCTAGATATTTCGTCACAGTAACTTCTGCTATCTACTTGGGCATCAATAGAAAGGTCTGGAACTGCAAAGTGACACTCGGGCCATGATTGGAGGTTTTTAAATTCAATACATCCAATTGGTTGTATAACATCTATTTCAACAGGGTCTTCGTCGGATTGAACTTCTGAAAATCTTGATATCTCACAGAGTGCGGCAGAGCGGCACTCCATTGCGCGAATTGCTTGGAGTAGATACGGAATAAGTTCTGATGTGGTAACGCGTTTTGTTTCAAAGATCCCTTTAATAGGCAGAATTTCTCCATGCTCATCTTGGTCATCCATCAAGGTGTCTGACCATTTCCGATTCTGGTTGTCTTGGTGAGAGTTGATCCACGGAGTGTCGGAGTCGTTCGCTTTGTACCAAGCCCATCCCTGCTTGTCGTAGCGCACATCTCCAATGGGGGCATCTTCTGCTTTTTTCTTTCCAAAGAGATACGCTCTATACAGACGTTGCTCATGTGCAAGTTCACGATTTGTACGATCGCGACATGCATCTGGAGACGCTTTTTCGGCATGAACTGCTAGAGGGGCTATGCTGAGGAGTAGGGCCAGTAGTAGAGAGAGGGTACGTTGCATTATTCTTCGGGTTCAAAGTATTCAATACGTCTTTCGATACGTTCACCTTCTGGGACACGGAAGTTTTCAAACATTTCTTCTTGCGGCATGTCGTAGAGCAATCGATCACCTTCTACATCGAAGATGTTACTACTTTGGTCACGTACTTTTGTGCGAATTTCTTGCATCAACGATTCTGGATCGTATTCTTCGGAGATATCTAGCATCCATCCCTCCCGTGGTTTGCGGCTGTATTTATTTAGCAACTGACAGGCCCAGTCCTCTCGTTCGCAATAGGATTGTCCCTGTGTAATAGAATCACGGAATTTTCCTGCAGATCGTATGTCATCCCATGTAAAGATAGCGGGACGTGATCCTATACGTTGGAATCGTTCGTTAAGGTCCATTTCGTAGTGGACACATTTTTTGAATTCGTCGTTGTAAGGCTCAACGCAGTCTTGTTCTGTATTAGGACGCACACAATCTTCTTCATCTCCTCCTCCACAGAGTTCTAGGGTTAGGCTTTTCCAGAACATTTCATATTCTCTGCTCATACCCTCGATAAGGAAGTATGTTTCGAGGAGGAATCCGAAGAGACTGGAGATATCTGCCTTTGGTATTTCAATTTTTGGAAATGCATCGTCAGGGTCATCTTCTGTATCAGCAAGTATTGCAGCTTCTTTGAACGAATCGAGACCGTCTGCGCCTGCAGGATTAATGACGATAGGTAGAGAATTAATGATGTCTTCCGAGAGGCTATCTGGAAAAGCAGGAAGCTCTGCAAGCTCGGGATATTTCGTGGGTTCGTCGTCTTGGTCGAGAGGTGGTGGTTCGATTTGAGAGAAGTTAATACGAATTTGTATCGGCTTTAAAATAGGTAATTTGATGGTGCGTTGTGGTTCACGGAATGCCGTAAAGTCGAGAACAAGATCTGCATCGCGTTCTATGTTTGGGAATTGTGGTAGTCGTGGTGGCTCGGGGATAAAGCGGTCACAGACATCCAGTGAAGGGAGCACGCCCTCTCCTCGCTCCGCTGATTCTTTAATTATAAATTCTAAGCAGACAGAATAGCTTTCAAACGCTCCTGCTAGCCCACCGCAACTTGGTACTTGCGATTGAAAACATTGTGCTGGATTTTGGCCATTTTCTACACATTCTTCGAGATCAGATTCTTCTGCTTCGCTGAGACATGCTTGGAAATCTCTTATACCAGCAGTGGTGTCTCCTTGGTTTTCTCTTCCCGGGAGCCACGGGTCTAAGAACGAGTAGACTGGAGAAGTAAAGCGCTCGTTATGTGGCCATGGGAATGCCTTTTTATCATGCAGTTTGCGGTAGTTGTCTTGGATGAACCTCCAAATTCCTTGCAACTGTTGGATATCTTGATTTAATTCTAGATAGCCTTGGTAGGCGTCAATGTTTGTATCCATCCAATCGGCAAGGGTTTTACTTACTTTACGTTGTTCTTTAAGCATGGCCCCTGCATATCGTGGCAACTCCGCGCGGAGTATTCGCACCTTATCTGCTTGATCTGCATATCCTCGCAATTGTCTAGACACTTCTTTCGCTTTATCTACACCACCGAGGCCTTCATTGTCTTGTTTGCGTGCCCATGTTTCCCATCCCTGAGCAATGGCACGCAGCTCAGTTGCATTTATAATTGGTACGACAATAGGCACCGGTTCTCCTTCTATACGTAAGAGAAGAGCTCTCTCCATAAAGCTAGTGATGGTACCGAGTAGATCTTCTTGTGCTTGTACTTGCACTTCGATTGGTTCTGATCGAATGTCTGGAGATAGGTCTCCAGGTTCTGGTGTTTTCGGTGGTGTGTACAGTGGATCGAGGGGATTAAGATCAATGGTCCATGTCGTTGGTAGCAACATGCGTACGGCAGGAGGAGTAAAACTCTTGTGCATTTCGGTTTCTGCCATGTGCCACCACTCCACAAAAGTACGACGTTCTTTCGTAGGGTCTTTTTCTATGGTAATAGTGTCATCTGGTGTGCGAATAAGTGCACCGCTACTCAGGTGACGAACAGTATCGAGTTGAACAATTGCTCTTTGCTGAGCACTATCTGTTGCAAGAAGAGCGAAGGAGAAATCTCCGTAGAATGTTTCGCTAAACACTTTGTCATTGAGCATTGAAAATGCACCAAGTGTTACGTCGTCTGTTTTTAATTGTGGCCACCATAAATCTTTTTCTTTATCGAAGGGTCGCACAGGGTCATTAAAAGGATTGTCAGGTAATTCATCTTTAAATAGCGCTTTCCCTTTTTGCGATTCCTTCATATTCCAGAAGTTTACTCCCTGCCCATCTCCATCACTTGCGCGGTAGTACGCAGCGATAGTACAGCGTTTATCTTTGTTTTCAATCTTTTCAGACTTTGCATCCTCAGGCGATAGGTCGTACATGCCGTAACATGCCACAGGAATGTTTTCTTTTTTGAAATCATCTTGAGAAACGTATTTTGATAGCGCATCGGAACGCTCGTACGAGCCGTTGGAGTATTCTCTGAAGAACGAAATATAGTCTCGGTCTTGGAAAATTTGACGAAGATTGTCATCAGTTACGCTCCATTCACCAATATTTACACCGAGATTTTCTGGGTCGAAGCCGAGTGCAATTAATGCACTTATTATTCCATCTATTACTGCTATTACTGCATTTATTACAGCTATTGCCGCATTATATATTCCTAGTGCTGTATTATATATTGCTAATGCAGCCTGATAAATTGGATCTTCTGGATCTTCTGGCTCTTCTGGGGCTACTGGGGCATCTGGGGTATCTGGAACTACAGGAACTCCGATAAGACATCCCCCAGGAAGATCTGCTGGGAATGGACTTAGCCACAAATCATTTACAATTACTTCATTTGGATCTGAGTGGAGACGACAACCTTCTCCAGAACACTGAATACAGCTTTCCCCTTTGTGATTATAGTCGTAGACGCCCCCACCGGGGTATGGGTCATCACTACAGCATTCAAATGTTCCGTCTTCCGTAAAGCCATCCTCTCGTTTAGCTTCACTGTTATCACTATCTTGTATTTCTGCAGGGAAGCCGCATTCACCTTTTTCTTTGAGGTAGATAGGAACAGGGGCAAGTCCTGTAGGGGTTGGCACTAGGCAAATATGGACAAGCTTGCTCCAGAGGATATAGACCCAGCTATTCATATCTTGGCAGACTCCACCAAGTTGCCCATTTGCATTGAGTTCGCCGCAAAATCCTTCACCGGGGCCTTTCGTTACCTTTCCTCCGCAGCTATATTTTACCAAGTCTTCTTCTGGTGGGTAGGGATCTTGATTGCCACATTCTGCCGCTGTGGAATCTTCTTCGTCCCAGTTGTCTGGTTTTCCTTTATCATCGAGTGGCCTCTGGCACGGGTGCTGACAGAAAAATGGTGGACGGTCTCTTCGTGGTGCATTTTGATAACCAGGCGGTGGTAGTTGCCTAGCGTCCCGGTGTCCTGCAGGTCTACATACGGTTGTAAGTCCGCAGGTGTTTTCGTTATCTGGATAATCAAATCCAGAGAATTGGCTATTATAAAATCGTCGACCAGATCGTGGACTATAGCTAATATCCTCAGATTCCCCTCCAGTTTCACGGCGTTCCCCAAGGCCAGAACGAATATTACCGAATGCTTTTTCTGTGTCGCGTCCAGGGACTCCCTCTATTTTAGGAATGAGTCCTAATGGAGCAATTGTCATTCTACCTCTATCTCCCGGAGGAACTGGTGATGCTTCTTCATCTGGGTATGGGTATACAAACTCTTGTTGTTCGAATACACCATTTACGTCGATATCCCAATCCCATCCACCAGACATTGCCTCCTCGAGGTTTGCATGAATGTTTTTATCAGGGTCATTACTCTTGCCTTCTATTATAACTTTTTTAATTTCGTTGTACTCTCCAGGATTTTCACTAGGGATATCAAAAGGTTGGTGATCGTTCGCAGCAAATACAGGTGTTGCATGTTGCATGATCACACTCATGAGAATGAGATATGCAGTTTTTCGGTGCTGGAGGAGTACCTTTTGATTCAAGCCAGAAACTAAGGAAGGGTTACTGGCGTATATCGTATCAAGAAGCGACGAACCTTGCTTGGTGCATTGCGCGTAGAAGTATCATCACGCAACGAGAAAGATTTCTACGCAATAACAAATGATTGTGACAGGGAATAGTAAGGTGTACGTTTGTGCACATCTCATCTAGAGACCTCCTCTAATTCTATTCCCCCCTTGAGATATGTTTTCATTAAATCGCGTCCACATCATCGGTTACCAGACACAACCCGTAGAGGTTCGCCAGACACCTGGTGGCACTTCTGTTACGGATTTAAACTTAGTAGTTCCTTACACCTTCAAGTCGGAAGCTGGAGAAACACTAAAAGGTAAAGGTTTTCACACAGTAACACTGTGGGGTGCCATGGCAGACATTGCCGGGCAGTACATCAAAGCCGGATCACAACTCTTTATCGCTGGTCGTCTACAAACAGACAGCTGGGAAGATGAAAAGAGTGGTGAAAAGCGCAGCAAGACCAAAGTTGTTGGTCAGGATCTTATTATGCTTGATCCGAAAGATGGTCAGCTTCCAGCGCCTGAGGGTGCTCCTAATGTCTGTAATGTTGTTAACAAAGCAGAGGTTGTGGGTAACGTTACTCGTGACCCAGAAATGCGTACAACAACGAATGGTCAGCAAGTACTTACCATTGGTGTTGCCACAAACGAAAGCTGGAAAGATAAAGCTACTGGTGAAACAAAAGATCGTACCGAGTTCCACAACGTGGTGATTTGGGGCGAGCTTGCCGAAGAAGTTTCTCGTGCTATTAAAAAAGGAAGCCGCGTCTACGCTTCTGGTCGTGTGCAAACACGTAGCTGGGAAACACAGAGCGGTAGCAAGCGTACAACAACAGAGATTATCGCAGATAGCGTATGCCTTCTTGGTATTGCATCTGCAGAGGCTCGTGATGCTGTGCAGTCTAGTAGTTCTAGAGAATCAGCTCCGGCTACCTCTAGCGCACCTGCTCCTTCTGGAGGAGAAGCACCTGTTGCCGCTACTCCAGAGATTAGTTACACGTCTGAAGTTAAGGCAGAGGATCTCCCGTTCTAAGGGATTGAATTTGTTTACGAAGGGCCGGCCTTGGGGCTGGCTCTTTTTGTTATCCATTCTTTTTGTCACTTTTCAGATGAAAAGTAACCAAAAATCTTTGCCACTGATGTAGACGAAGAAATAGCTAGAGAACAGAGTTGTGCGTTCCTGGACTAAGTCGGCTTCGCCGCTTAGCACTGCGTCACTAAACACAAGTTAAGCTGTGTCATCTTCGCCCACACTACAGTGGCAGGACGAGGGCGGAATCAGAATTCAAGTGTTCCATCCTCCTTCACAAACCTCATTTCCACCTCCAATCCAGAATCTATTCCTTCTTCGATAGTCTTCACTACATTCACTGCATCTTCGAATGTTGCCTCTCCATCATTAATCAAAAAGTTCGCATGTTTTTCGCTGGTGTGAACGCCGTTTGATTTTGTGTCTCGCAATCCCGCAGCATCAATCAGTTGCCAAGCGGGAGTATCACCTACAGCTTTAAAGCAGCTACCTGCAGTTTTGGTGTGTGGCTGTGTATCGATACGCTGTTGCAAGAGGCGATTGATTTCTGATTGGATCTCTGTCGGATCTCCTTCGGGAATAATTAAATTCACAGACCAGATGATGGGAGTATTCATTTTTTTGAATGCACTTTCACGATACTCAAATACACATTCCTCTTTGGTCATGGTCTTCCAATCTCCATCTACAAATACATCAACCGACTCAATGTACTGATCAATCCAAATACCTTTTGGACCTTGTCCGGCGTTACCGAACACGGCACCTCCGACGGTACCGAGTATTCCGGTGAGAGGCGATAGGTCGAATCCATCACTTGCTAATTCATTGATCAGCATTGGTAAGTTCTTGGCAGACTCTACCGTAAAGTTGTTGTATTTTTTTGTAGCAGCTTGGGCTGTTATTCGGACAACAAGTGCGTTAATTACACCATCAGCGAAGATCGTATTGCTTCCACCACCCAGCATGATTAGAGGCACATTCTTTTTCGTTGCAAAAGCGACTGCAGCTTCGACATCTTCTTTCGTAGAAAGATCAGCGTAGTACTTGGCGGTACCACCAATACGCATTGTTGTTTTGCCCTTGAGGGATACATTCTCTTGAATGTCCATAGAGCTCTATTTTGACACGATACTCGTGATTTTCTCCATCGTATCCGTGAGTTTTTGGCTCTTTCCCTTCTTTTTTATACGGCTAAGGCCGAATGTTAGTACTCCAAGGCCAAAGATCACTCCAGCGATAATGAGGAGTTCACGTTCTTTGAGGTAGATATCCCAAGGGGCAAGGGCGATCTGCGCCACGACCATCACAAATACTCCTGCAAGGACTCCAACTCCTAGTGTAACCGTTACAAGTTGCTCTTTGTTCTCCTGAGTGTCTTGTGCAGCAGAAGCGAGGTCAGTTAATAGCTCTGAGTCGATAATTACCGGCTCTTTCCCCCATTGTTTAAACAGGTGTAAGACTTTACGTTGCAGAACAAGTCCAACGAATGTTTTAAATGGCACTGCGGTTTTTCCTTCGACAATTGCTCTGCCGTGATCGGTCTTAAGTTTTGCGTCCATGGAGAGATTATAGCAGATTAGCTGATGGCTGCCATTGCGCTTTTTAATCTGCTTAACGTCTTCTCTTTCCCAAGGGCAGCAGCAACTTCGAATGCACCAGGGGAGAATGGCAGGCCGGTCAAAATTGATCGTAGTGGCCAGAGGAGTTGTCCTTTTTTAATATCTTTTGCGTCACACACGGCAAACAAGATGTCGTGCAGATTATCTTGTGTCCAATCTGCAATAGGCTCGAGTGTTTCGATCAGCAATTCAATCATTTCTTTCGCCATCTTTGCATCCAGTTTTTGTTTTTTACTCGCAATCATTTCGATGTCGACTGCAGGCTCTTCGTAGTAGTACGACAGCATTTCGGGTGCTTCTTTATCAAAGGTAATACGCTCTTGGATCAAAGCCGCACGCTCTGCAAACTTTTTATCTTTTGCTGCCTCTGGATACTTGTCTGCAACGAGAGATTGAATACGTGCAGCAAATGCTTCTGGTGGGATGCTACGCATCCACTGCCCTTGGAACCAGTTGAGGCGTTCGACATCAAATACCGCTCCACCTTTTTGTACACGCTCTAGAGAAAAGGTTTCAATCAGTTCTTCCATCGTAAACATCTCTTTGGTATCTCCTGGGTTCCACCCGAGTAGTGAGATGAAGTTTACGACTGCCTCAGGTAAGTATCCTTTGTCGATGTAGTCGCCAACGGCAACATCGTTTTGTCGTTTGCTCATCTTGCTTCCTCCGTGGTTGAGCAATAGTGGAACATGGGCATAGCGTGGGGCTTGCCATCCAAAGTACTCAAAGAGAAGGAGGTGTTTTGGTGTAGAGCTGAGCCATTCTTCTCCACGGACTACAAGATTAATATCCATGAAGTGATCATCCACAACGTTTGCGAGATGATACGTTGGGAATCCATCACTCTTCATTAAAATCTGATCATCAATCTCCATTCCTTTAAACTCAACTTTTCCACGAATATCATCGGTAAATCGCACAACATTTCCTTCGGGGATCTTCATGCGGATAACATACGGTTCTCCGTCTTCCATTTTCTTTTTCCACTCTTCCTCTGGAAGGGTAAGAGAGTTTTTCATGGCGCTCCGTACAGATGAATCGTACTTTGGTGCAGGGTTTCCTGCTGCTGCTTCTTGTTTTCGCATGTGATCAAGATCTTCTTTGGTATCAAATGCGTAGTAGGCGAATTCTTTCTCAACCAATTCTTGTGCATGCTTGGTATACATTTCAAATCGCTCGGACTGTATGTAGGGTCCGTGTGCTCCTTCTGATGTCACTAAGCCATCACGCATCATTACTCCTTCGTCAGGGTCTATTCCTGCCCAGTGCATAGCAGTAAGAATGTTTTCTACTGCACCAACGACTGTGCGCTCTCTATCCGTATCTTCTATACGCAAAATAAATTTCCCACCCTCTTCCTGCTTAGAAATAAGGTATGCATACAAAGCAGTTCGAAGGCCGCCGATGTGCAGCATTCCAGTCGGAGAAGGGGCGAAACGAGTTCTCATAAGAGAAAGTGTAAAACGGAAAACGGAAAACAATCAAAAGTAAAATCAATAGTAGAATACAACATTTTCCACTTTCCACTTTCCACTTTCCACTTATTCTATAACTTCTACCGTATACGTAATCGCCTTTACAGGCATATCGCTAGGATGCTTTTCGGCGTTAGCAATAGCATCAACGATATCGAGACCATCGATAACTTCACCAAAGACGGTGTGCTTGCCTTCTAGCCAGCCTGTACCTCCTTTCTTCTGTATGATGAAGAACTGAGATCCGTTAGTGTTCGGACCACTGTTCGCCATAGCGATAGCTCCTTTTTTCATAGGGAGAGACTTAAGATCATCATTAAATCCATATCCTTGTAGCTGTAGGTATTCTTTCACTGTTGCATCCTTTAGTTCTGGAGGAAGTGATCCATCAACTTCGTTCTTTAGCTTCTTTTTGTGCAATCCATAGCTATCAGCGTTGATCTCATCTTCAAATGAAGAGCCAAATATGCTTTCTCCTCCAGTTCCGTTTCCATTTGGGTCTCCTCCTTGAATCATAAAGTCAGGGATGACGCGGTGAAATATTAAACCGTCGTAAAAGCCCATTTTAGCGAGAACGATGAAGTTTGTTACAGTTTTTGGGGCTGCATCTGCATTAAGCTCTAGGGTGATATCGCCCTCTGTAGTGTGGAGAATGACTTCGTAATCTCCTTTGAGGAGTTTTCCGTCAAATGCAGTGTCGCTTGGTGGGTTCGTTATATCGTCCATAGGAGTGTCGGTTCCTCCGCAACCTGCAAGAAGGGCAAGAGCGAAGAGGGGAATAATCAGAATGTGGAGTTTTTTCATAGCCGCAGTAGGCTACTGATCTCCTTCTCAGGAATCAAGTGTATGGGCAATGATTTTTGCTATCTGTAAAGCTGCGTCTGACTTGTGTAATGATCGGATTTCTTCGCCCATCTTCTCTCGATTTTGTGTATCTGCAATCAGCGCATGCACGGTCGTCAATAATTTTTTTGAGAGGTCCGATTGTTCAAGATGAATGCACCCATGTTCGGCAGCTATTTTTGCATTTGCATATTGATGGTCGTGACCAACTCCCCTTAGAGGTACTAAGATACTTGGGATGCCATTTGCAGCGAGTTCTGCAATTGAACCTGCGCCCGCTCTGCAAAGTGCAAGGTCTGTGCACGCATAGAAGTGTGCAAGTTCTTCGTTAGCGAATTCAATCTGATAATAGTGATCGGTTGTCGGGTGTCGGGTGTCGGCTTTTCCTCTACCAGTGATATGAATTACATCGCAACGGAGCAATAGATCATCAAGTTGATTGATGATTACCTCATTAATACTTTGTGCCCCTTGGCTTCCTCCCGATACAAGGAGAACAGGTTTTGTTCCATCAAATCCTGCAATGCGTAAGCCATCTTCTTTTGACCCTTTGGTGACGCCACTACGCAGAGGGTTGCCAGTATGCAATGTCGATTGTCGGTTGTCGGTTGTCGGAAAGCCGGTACAGATATAATCTGCCCACTTTGCAACCATCTTGTTTGCATGTCCGCTTACAGAATCCGATTCGTGAAGCACGATAGGAATCTGTTTTTTCTTTGCAGCAAAGCACAGTGGAAGACTGACGTAGCTTCCTTTAGAAAAAATAATGTCTGGCTTTTGCGTTTCAAGAATTTGTTGTGCCTCTCGTACTGTCTTTAGAAATTTAAAAGGAAAGAGCACACTCATACGTGGTGCATTGAGCACAGAAAAGTCGAGATGATTGTCTTGCAGAAACTGCGCATCGTTTGGACGCGGGCTACAGACAAAATGCGCCTGAGAATCAGGGTTCAGTTTTTTATATTCTTCCCACACGGCAACTGCAGGCGCTATGTGTCCTACCGAGCCGCCACCGACGAATAAAATGTTCAAGAGGAAAGTGGAAAGTGGAAAAAGTTCCCATTTATTCTATAGCATTTTCCGTTTTCCTCTTTCCGTTTTCCACTAATATGACTGATTTTCTCTCCGAATCTTCCTTTTCTGAGACTTTCTCTCTACGGCCATAGCCTGCGTAGAATGCATTGAAATGTTGATTAAGATACCTGTGGCAAGAAGTAGGGATACGAGGGAAGATCCTCCATAGCTAATAAATGGCATGGTAATCCCTGTTACAGGGAAGAGTGCGAGATTTACGGCTATATTCAGTAATGTCTGTGTGGCGACCCATGTGGTGATACCCGTGGCCACCAAGAAGCCAAATCTATCTGGAGCTTCCATTGCAGTGCGATATCCCCGATGTACAAAGATGGCATACATGCTGAGGATAATCATCAGCCGCATAAATCCAAGTTCTTCTGCCATGGCAGCAAAAATGGTGTCGCTTTGCACCTCTGGAAGGTATCCGAATTTTTGAATCGATTTTCCGTATCCCAAACCAAAGAATCCTCCAGATCCTATTGCAATCAATGCTTGTTTAATTTGGAAACCAATTGTTTCACTAATCGAGGGGTCATCTGGAGAGAAGAACGCTTTGAATCGATTTTTGATGTACTGCTTTTGCATGATAATAGGTAGGCCAATGATCGCTGTGATAGATCCTCCTAAAATGACGTGAACAATATTTCCTCCTGCAACAAAAAACATCACAACAGCGATTGATATAAGTACGAGGAATGACCCTAGGTCTGGTTGCAGTGCAACAAGAATTGTTGACAGAGAAAGTAAGATTGCAAATGGAACAAATCCATCTTTCCAGGTAGAGATAAGCTGCTCACGTTTTTGTAACCAGAGTGCCAAGTAGAATATCATGGTCAGCTTAAGAAACTCGGAGGGTTGGAGCGAGAATGGCCCGAGTCGCAGCCAGCTATACGCTGTTCCGTAGTCCGCACTAATGCCTGGAAGGAACACCATAAGTAGCAGTACAAGTGTTACAAAAAACAGCGGCATGGCGAGACGTTCCCATAGACGGTAGGGAATGATCATGGTAAAGAACATGGCGCAGAATCCTACGAGTACGTGGAAGAAGCTTCGTAGAAGATAGAATGAGTTGCTGGTTTCTTCGCGTAAACCCTGCGCTACGAGGCGCGTGGTAATCTGATAACTTTCGAATACTGATACGGAAGCCACCATCGCAAGACCAAAGAGTACGAGCACGGTAGCAAGGCCGAAGAGCAGGAGATCCATTCTTCTAAACATGGGACGAGTATAGGGTTAGGGTTAGGGTTAGGGCTAGGTATTACGCATCCCCTTTAAAAATGCTTTCCTATGCCTCCCTGCCATTGTCGGTAGCTTAGCTGCTACCTCATAGGCAATTCTTTTCCATCCATGCGGTACACGGTCAAAGCCGGGAGTGGATTGTTCCATGATGACGGCAGATTCTCCGATCACTTCCATTCGCTTCAGAGAGTCTTTCATCGTGATCATATGGTGATGGTGTGCCATTGCATCTGGTTCGAAGAACACTTGTACACCATTTTTACGTAATTGCATGCCCCATTCTATGTCTTCCCAACCGTACATAGTACTATCGGGATTGAAAGGTGTACGCAGTGCAATGTCTGTTGGTACCGAAATGTGGCTGGTATACGTAAATTGATGCTGGATGTTTTTAGGTATTATGCCGTGTGCATACTCAGAGAGCTGCGGATAGCCGAATTGCCACCCAGATTCCATAAGCCACTTCATGACAGGGGTAATTGTCATGTTGGGATCCCAATCCGTCTCACCAAGTACAGCGACGGGTGTACTGTGATTGGAATGTATATTTTGATGCACAGCACATACATCAGATTTTAGGAATATGTCATCCCCTATGAAAAGACAGGTGGACGACTGTGCTTTTTGCACTCCGTGGTTCCTTGCCACACCTTGATGACATGGCGAAATTGTTTCAAAAGATAAGGTTAATTGCCAAGAGGAGTTTGCAACGCGTTCGTACTCCTTGTCATTTGGTATGTCGTTTATCACTATGACTTCGATCTGGTCTGCGATGGTTTGTTTCTCAAGATGCCGAAGACACTGCTCGAGGATATGAGCACGATTATGGGTCGGAATGATAATAGAAACCTTCGGTTTCAAGTGGAAAGTGGATAGTGGATAGTGGAGAATGACACCATACCATGAAAACACTCTTTCTAGATCTGGCTTCCCATGATGCACTTATTGCTTGTTGTGACGATAAATCCGTAGTTGCATCAGCATCTGTCCATGCACGTATTGGAGACCATGAGCTTATTCCTATGACAGAGAAGGTTTTAGCTGCCGCTGGCTGGAAATTTGAGGATCTAGAGGGTATTGCTTGTATTGTAGGGCCAGGAGGGTTCACTTCTCTTCGCGTAGCTGTCACCTATGCCAATGTTCTTGCGGATCAACTGCAGATTCCTTCAGCTGGTATTCATCTTTCGGATCTCTATCAGGCTAGAACAAAGGATCCAGAAGTATATTGGGTGCATTCAACAAAGAAGGATCAGTTATTCATACGAGGGGGAGCGTGGAGCGAGCCAACACTGATCTCTCTTGAAGAGATTCCTAATGGGGAATGGATGGGTGAGTTGATTGAAGAGCATCAGAAAATCATCAAATCAGATCCTGTTGCCATACAACCTATTAATGACGTTCTTCCACTGCTTCTGGAAGCACAGAAATATGATAAGGAATTGTTGGTTCCTTGGTATGGGAGGGGGTGGTAAAAAAAGAGGAAAGTGGAAAGTGGAAAATGGAAAATAACGCTAAGATACTGCAGATGTCGATTGCAGATACTATCAACAAGATGCTTGGAGATCCGAATGAAAAGGAGCTCAAGAAGCTACGGCCGTATATCGCCAAAGTACGCAAGGTACAGGAGAGTGAGGCGTATCAGAAGTTGACTCTTGCAGATATTCCAAAGAAGACAGAGGAATTTAAAAGTAGGATTGAAAAAGGTGAGACAGTTGAGGACTTGCTTCCAGAAGCTTTTGCCGTTGTTGCTCGTGCTTGTAATTTGTTAACGGGAACCAAGTATGAGGCAGAGGGTATTGAGTTTGTTTGGGAGATTAAAGATCCATTTGATGTGCAGATCATTGGTGGAGTGGCGCTTCATAAAGGAAATGTTGCAGAAATGCGTACAGGTGAAGGTAAAACGTTTGTGTGTACGATGCCGATTTATCTAAATGCTTTAATTGGTAAAGGTGTGCATGTTGTTACAGTTAACGATTACCTCGCACGACGTGATGCTGCATGGATGGGAAAATTGTATGAGACACTTGGGTTAAAGGTTGGCGTTATTTTGCACGACAAAAATCATGAGCAACGTCAAGAAGCGTACGGATGTGATGTGACGTATGGAACTAACAATGAGTTTGGTTTCGATTATCTTCGTGACAACATGGCGGTTAGCAAAGATCGTCAAGTGCAGAGAGGATTACACTACGCCATTGTGGATGAGGTGGATTCGATCTTGATTGATGAAGCACGAACTCCATTGATCATCTCGCAACCTGCTGGAGAATCCACAACAAAGTATCTGCAGTACTCACAGTATGTAAAAGAGTTGCAAGAAAATGTGCATTACAACAAAGATGAGAAGCAGAAAGCAGCAGTACTTAGCGAAGAAGGAATCAAAAAAATGGAGCAACTGCTAAACCTTGAGAATATCTATACTGAGAAAGGATTCGAAGAAGTGCACCACATAGAGCAGGCACTTCGGGCACTCGCGATGTACCAGCTTGATACCGATTATGTTGTACGTGATGGTGAAGTAATCATCGTAGATGAATTTACAGGGCGACTTATGCCAGGACGTCGTTACAGCCACGGACTGCATCAGGCTATCGAAGCTAAAGAAGGAGTAGAAGTACAGCGTGAAAGTAAGACACTTGCGACGATCACGTTTCAAAATTACTTCCGCTTGTATGACAAGCTTGCTGGAATGACAGGAACGGCAAAGACCGAAGAAGAAGAGTTTGAATCGATCTACAAACTTGGAACAGTCGTGATACCAACCAACCAACCGATTGCACGTGCCGATCATGCAGATGCAATTTACCGAACGGTAGAAGCAAAATTTATGGCGGTTGCCAAGATGGCTCGTGAGATGAACGAAAAAGGTCAGCCAGTACTGATTGGTACGACAAGTATTGAAAAATCAGAAGCACTCAGCGAATTATTGACGCACGAGAAGATTGAACACAATGTTCTTAATGCAAAACAGCACGAGAAAGAAGCGGAGATTGTCGCAGGAGCAGGGCAAAAAGGCGCTATCACTATTGCAACCAACATGGCAGGTCGAGGAACAGACATCAAACTTGGTAAAGGAGTTGTGGATCTTGGTGGTTTGGCAATTCTTGGTACGGAGAGACATGAGTCCCGTCGAATCGATAACCAGTTACGTGGTCGTTCTGGACGACAAGGAGATCCTGGAGAAAGCCGGTTCTTCGTATCTATGGAAGATGATTTGATGCGCCTCTTCGGTGGAGATCGCCTGAAAGATATGATGGAGAAGCTAAAAGTTCCTGATGATGTCCCACTCGAAAATACAATCGTCTCTCGTAGCATCGAAGGTGCGCAGAAGCGTGTAGAAGGAAAGAACTTTGATATACGTCGTCACACTGTGCAGTACGATGATGTGATGAATAAGCACAGAGAAATTATCTACGTGCGCCGTCAAAAAATTCTCGACCGTCTAGCAGAGGTAGAGGAAACGGAAAGTGGAAAACGGCAATCGGAAAATGACGAAGTAGCTCCTCTTCATGAGAATGTATTGGATGCATTACGCCAGGAGGCAGTGGCTATTATTGATAGTCATGCGCAAGTTGATGACAGTGAGCACTGGGATACCAAAGAGATGAGTGAGACTGTTGCGGCGTTGCACCCTGTTCTTCGTGAGAAATTTACACCGGAAACTTTTGAAAAATTTCCAGACCGTGAGACTGCAAAAAAAGAGTTGGGAGAATTCCTCGTGCATTTCTTCGAAGCCAAATGCGAAGAGGAGGACAAAGATATTGTTGCACGGGCAGAACGTGTGATTACATTGCAATCTATTGATACACGCTGGATGGATCATATTGATGATATGTCTCACCTGCGTGAGCAAGTGGCCTTTGCAGGTTTTGCGCAGAGAGATCCGCTTATCGAGTATAAAGATCAAGGGTTCCAACGGTTCCAGCAACTTCTTTCCTCTGTAGAGAATACGATTATTCGTATGTTACTGCAGGCAGACTTTAAGCAGTTTGCTCCGCGTGAATTCTTGTTAGAAGCGCAAGATGCACTCGATCAATTGCAGACAAATGAAGATGTAATCGAGGAAGGCTTGGGACATGGTGTAGGAAAAGGGGGAAAGAAAGGATCACAAAATCCAATTGTAATGAATGCGGATGATCATGCATCTGCAGGATCAGCACCACTCTCTGCTGATAAGATTGGCCGTAATGATCCGTGCCCTTGTGGAAGCGGGAAGAAGTATAAGAAGTGTCACGGATAAGAAGAGGAAAGTGGAAAACGGATAGTGGATAAAGAACGCTGTTTATCTTATAGAGTATTTGTTATCCTCTATCCTCTATCCTCTATCCTCTTTTTTGGTGCCTAAGCTACAGAAAATCATCGGTCACGTACTACAGCAAGAGCAACTGAAGAATGATCTTGCACAGGGAAATGTAAGCCATGCGTATCTGTTTTCTGGTGATCGACACTTAGGAAAGATGTCTCTTGCGTTACAGTTTGCTTTTGAGCTTCTCTCCACCGGTGTTTCCGAGCAGCAGAAACCACAAGTGCAGTCACAGTTTGAGAGACTGACACATCCGGATCTTTTGGTTCTTGATCAACTATGGATGGAGGATGTATGTGAGAATTGGGAAGTAATCGCTAAGACCTCTAATGTTCCACAAATTCATAGATCCAAAGCGCCAAAATCAAAGACAGACATGATCAGCATCGATGACATCCGTGCTCTGCAGGAACGATTGATGGATACAGGATCTGGAACGTATCGTTGTTGTATTATTCGTAGTATGGAACGCATGGCAGACGTTGCTGCTAATGCCTTCTTAAAAATTCTGGAAGAGCCACCCAAAGGGCTCATCTTTTTGCTGACAACTGAGCATCAGTCTTCGCTTTTACCAACGATCATCTCCCGCACGCGTGTTCTTCCATTTCAACACTTAAGTAGAAAGGATTTAAAAATTCTCTTAGAAGGAGTAGCAGAAGACGATCAGAAATTTATGTCACATATCGCATCTGGTGCACCAGGTATGGTTGTGCGACTGCGGGATGATCCAGATCTTCTGCGTCTGCATCGAACAATACACACTACTGCGCAATCGTTTTGGCGTTCTGATTCGCTGCGGGAGCGATTACAAATTCTTGCGCCTCTCCATAAGAGAGGCAGAGAGTCTGATGATCTGTTGCTACACTTAGGTTTAACATTACGAGAACAGAATCCTGCTAAGATTTGCAAAAGTGGACCGGTATTTCAGCAGCTTGCAGCTGGTTTTCAGGCTAATACACACCGGCAATTGTTGGCGCAGCGTTTTGCGTTATCCATAGATTAGAGCAAAGATCCTTGCTACTACATATGCTACGGTGTAGCCTTTTTCTCCGTTGATCTACATTTTCGTCCTCTTCGGCTCTTTCTTTGCCATCTGTGCCATCCTTGGTGCACGTGTTGCGCTAAAAAATCGTGGCGTGCGTAAGTTTGTGCGTGGAGTATCTCAGCGTACACAGAAGGCTAAAGACCGCGGGTTAACTATGCGAGAAACACAAATTGCAAAGCCGAATAAGAATCCTCGCGTGTCTGCAATAGAGATGCAGAAGGTGCGTACACTATTGCGGGAGGCAGAAAAGACAACGGCACGAAGAAGTTACAATGAAACAGAGAAGCTACTTATTCAGGCACTGACACTTGCGCCTATTTCTACTGAGGTGCGCGCAGCACTTTCGAAGTTGTATCTTACGATGGGTAGAGATGCGAAGGCGGAAGCTCTTTATAGAGAGTTACTTGCTGATGCAGATGATATCAGCTTTCATGCAAACCTTGGCCTTGCATGTTACAAGCAAAAAAAGTTTGAGTTGGCATGTGTGTCGTACCAAGAAGCACTGAACCGTGAACCCAAAAGTCCAGAACGTGCCGCATCTCTTGGTCGTTGTTGTATGGCAGCGAGAAGATTTACTGAGGCTGCAGATTTATTAGAGAAAGCATCAGAGAGGCTGTCGAGAGATACAGAAATTCTTCATATGATTGCGGAGTGCTACGAACACCTTGGTGATCTTAAGGCTACAGAAGATGCGTATCATCGAATTCATCGAATACAACCGTATGACGAAGCGGTAAAACAAAAGCTTAGTGCGCTTGCTGGAGTTTAGACTTCGATAACTTCGAGTTCAACGTCACCGTTTACAGTAGCCTGACATCCGAGTCGCTCGTTTTCTTCTGTAATACCCATATTTTCTTCTTTATCGTTTCTGTCGCCTAAATTCTCTCCGCCACTTTTTACCTTACAAAGACAAGTGGTACAAAAACCATTGCCTCCACAAGCGTGCTCTATAGGCACACCGTTATCGAGGGCGATTTGTAGAATAGTTTTTCCTGCTGCATCTTCTACTTCTGTAGCTTGGCCGTTAATGTGGAAGGTGACTTTTGGCATGGAAAAAAGTGGAAAGTGGAAAGTGGAAAGTGGAAAATTACGCTACAGTAGCATTCTCTATTCCCCATTCTCTATTGTCAATTCTAGATGTCAAAGATCTTCACATATCGGTTGATGGTACAGAAATCGTCAAAGGAATCGATTTAGTTATAGAAGAGGGCCAAATCCATGCCATTATGGGGCCAAATGGGAGTGGTAAATCTACACTTGTTAGTACATTGATGGGGCACCCAGGGTATGAGATAACGGCAGGATCTGTGGAGTTTTTGGGTAAAGATCTTCTAATGTTAGAACCGTATGAGAGAGCGCAAGCAGGGCTTTTCTTGGCGTTTCAGTATCCTAAGGAAATTGCGGGAGTCACTCTGCGTAGCTTTCTCTTTGCAGCGTATAAGGCACAAATGAAGGCAAGACATCCGGATATGAAAGTATCGTCTCCTATAAAATTTAAAGCATTACTTGAAGAGAAGATGAATGCCCTAAAGATGGATACATCGTTTGCAGAACGTTTTGTTAATAAAGGATTCTCTGGAGGAGAAAAGAAGAAAGCAGAGGTATTGCAGATGCATGTACTCCAGCCACATCTTGCCCTTCTGGATGAAACAGATTCAGGTCTTGATGTAGACGCACTTAAGATTGTTGCTGATGGTGTAAATTCCATGAAGCAACGATCAGACTTCTCTGCGCTAGTTGTCACGCACTACGCACGAATTCTCGATCATATTCAACCAGACCACGTTCATGTGATGGTGGATGGGGCTATTGTAGAGAGTGGTGGTAAAGAATTTGCGCAACAGTTAGAGGAAGGTGGGTACGAGAAGTATTTAGGTGTATAATCTCCTTGAATATTCCCCCTTTACCTTATGGAAGAAAAAGCAATTTATCTTAAGCCTCCTGTGTGGCTGCCGATTGCAGTAGCACTTATTGCTGGTGGACTTTATGTTACTGGTAAGTATGTAGAAACACGTCACATGGATCAGTTTACTATTTCTATTCAAGGTAGCGGAAAAGTCAGTGCTGTTCCAGATATCGCTACACTCAACTTTGGTGTGCAAACCGGACGCCAAAAGACTGCAGCTGGTGCAATGAAGATGCTGACAGACGATATGACAGCAGTGATAGAGGCGATGGCAGACGCTGGTGTAGAAGAGAAGGACATTCGTACACAATACTTAAACCTCAACCCTGCGTACGATTGGAATGAAGGGAAGAGAATTGAAAAAGGCTTTGAGGCAACACAGTCTCTTGTAGTAAAGGTTCGTGATTTAGACCAGATTTCTGCCGTACTTGATGCCGCTATAAAGGCAGGAGCGAATCAGGCAGGATCTGTAGGATTTACGATTGATGATCCGGACATCTTAAGAGAACAGGCTAGGGCCGAGGCTATAGAAGATGCCAAGATGAAGGCATTAAAACTTGCTGCTGACCTTGATGTCACTCTCGGGTCCATGCAGGGGTTTTGGGAGGATGCTGGATACGGTGGCCCTCAGCCAATGATGATGCGTGCAGAATCTATAGACGGTTCTGGTGGATACGGTGGAGGAGGAATGAAAGCACCTCCAATTCCAGCTGGTGAGCAAGAAATTATGGTGAACGTAAACATCACGTACAAGATCAGTAAATAGGCAATACGTTAGTATTGTATAAGGCGCCTCCGGGCGCCTTTTTATGTTGCTGCTATAGCAGTGCGTAGCTGCAAATGCATTTGTTTAATTTCATTTTGGATTGCAGGCAATACATTTTCTCCTTGCTGCATGAGGTCGTGTAACTTTGCTGTAAGCGCTTTCCATGTTTCGACTATAGGATGTACTTTTGTTCCGTAGGAAACAGCTTTTACTGGTGCACGTTTATCCATGATAAGCATCATCTGTAAATTTGCTTTTTGGGCTAAATCTGAAAATAATCCACTAGTTTCATGGAGTTGAGTTTGCAGAGTATCGAGCCGCACTTCCATAATTTCCATTATAGGTTTTGCATTTGCATTCCAATAAGCCTCTCTGTGATTTTTACCCTTTCTTGCTACTACTTTTTTTCGAGGTGTAAATTTATTTCCTACTTTTTTACGTGTTTTTAATCGCATTTTATCTATGGCAGTTTCTACTTTTCCTAGCTGATCAATACAACTTTCAAAACTTAACAAACATGCCTCAAGGGCAAGCGCATGATTTTCATGATAACGCTCTTTCTTACTTAATTTTACTACAAGCAATTCCTGTGCTTTGAGACTCATAGTTGGGTGATACACCATTACCCATGCCCTAGCCTCTTCAGGGGTCATCTCTTCTTGATAATCTGGATCGTGAAAGATGTTACTCATGATAAAAAGACGAACCGTAGCCCGTCTACTGTACACCATGTCTTACTCCTTATTTCTTCTTGATCTTCTTTTTTAGAGTAGTCTTTGCTTTGCAGGCAGCAATAACACTACTTGCTGACATTGTATTTTTGTGAATACCAACTACTCGAGTATCTAAGTCTCCTGCAAGAGTATTAAGAAATGAAGGCGTAGCATTTCCTTCTATTTCGTCTTCTGTGTGGTTTAAATCTACTTCTAATACAGCGCGTTCTCTAGAATCTGGATCTGCAAGAAGACGATTGAGAGAGGAGTTCATTCCCATGGAGATTTGGGTTAGTTAAAACTAAGTACCGGAATGTACAGTCAGTACAATATATTTTCAAAGAAACTAATGTAAAGAATGGTATTTATCTCTAAAACAATAAAAAAAGACCCCGAAAGGTCTTTTAATATTTGTGTGAGTATAATTACTCAGCGGCTGGTGCTGGCGCTTCGCCTTCAGTAGCAGGAGCAGCATCAGGTGCTGCTGGCTTATCGTCGCCTCCACAGCAATCGTCGTCGAATAGTGATTTGTAACTAGTCATAAGATAAGGGTGGGAAAAAATACTATCTCTATTTTTATATGCTCTTCGGCCTAAAAGCAAGAAAGAATACTGTACTTTGGCTTTGCATTGCGCTTTTATAGAGGTATATGCCATTTGAATGTATTGTACTAAAAGAGGAGGGAGGATCTTCACGTCGTGTAGGAGGCATTATTAATCGTGATCAAGAGCCACTTGAAGATCGTATTACTCGTATTTCTTCAGATCTTCGTGGAAAATTTATATTGGCAGAAACTTATGAATTACCGTCATATATTGCACATATCATTGAGCACACAGAAAAATCTTTAGGTAGAGAAGATGTAGCATTACGGCATGCGTTTTCTTTAGTGTATTTACAGGGGCGTATGGATATGCGAAATGAAATGGTTCGTGATTATGAAGATGATGAGGAATAGCCGTATACTTACTTTGATATGACTGACCCTATCTTTTCCAACCTCAATCGGGATGTCTTTGACCCGTCTGCGCCCTCGCATGCGCTCGGGCTATGCCGTGGTGAGAGGAGGCTGTTACATAAAAAGCCAATTTTTGGAGATCTGAGTCGCTCAGTTTTTGATACAGCCAATCCTGCACCATATGCAGAGGGGGCAGTACGTGGTGTATCAGAAGAGTTAGTGAGACAGATCAGTACAGACAAGGATGAGCCTGCATGGATGCTGGAGCACAGGCTAGAATCTCTCAAAATCTTTTTAGAGAAGCCCTTGCCTACTTGGGGGGCAGATCTTTCTACACTCGATTTGGATGACATCATCTACTACGCGCGTCCGGGAACGAAGAATACAGATAACTGGGATGAGGTACCCGAAGATATTCGCCGCGTTTATGATAGGCTCGGAATCCCAGAGGCAGAACGCACAATGCTTGCAGGTGTCGGAGCACAGTACGAAAGTGAAATGGTCTATCACTCGCTTAAGGAAAAGTGGGAAGATTTAGGTGTCATCTTTTTGGATATGGATGACGCAGTGAGAGAACATCCGAAGATCGTGCAGGAATATTTTATGAAATGTGTTCCAAGTTCTGACCACAAGTTTGCGGCTTTGCATGGGGCTGTATGGAGTGGTGGAACATTTTTGTATGTACCAGAAGGGGTGACTATTGAGGAGCCTCTACAGGCGTATTTTAGAATGAATGCGAAGAACATGGGACAGTTTGAGCACACACTTATCATTGTAGAAGCAGGTGCGGATGCGCATTACATAGAAGGGTGCAGTGCGCCGAAGTATGGTTCGCAGGCATTGCATGCAGGGCTTGTAGAGATCTTTGTGAAGGAAGGCGCGAAGGCGCGCTACTCATCTGTAGAAAACTGGAGTCGGGATACTTACAACTTAAATACCAAGCGTGCCATTGTGCAGAAGGATGCAACGATGGAATGGATTGGTGGCAACATGGGTTCTGGAGTAACGATGTTATATCCATGCAGCGTACTCGTTGGAGAAGGTGCACGGTGTGACCACATGGCACTGGCATTTGCGAATAAAGGTCAGTGGCAGGACACGGGAGCAAAAGTAATACACCAGGCACCACACACATCATCAAATGTAGTTTCAAAAAGTATCAGTAAAGAGGGGGGAGTGTCGGTGTATAGAGGTCTTCTAAAGATTGCGCCAAATGCACATGATTGCACAGCAAGCGTTGAGTGCGATGCGTTGCTTCTAGATGAAGAAAGCCGAACAGATACGATTCCTGATATTCAAATTCGCAATAACGATGTAACTGTTGCACACGAGGCAACTGTCGGAAAACTAAGTGAAGAAGATGTTTTCTATCTTACTTCTCGTGGGATTTCTGATGAAGAAGCGAAGGCAATGATCGTAAATGGATTCATCGAACCTATCGTTCGTCTGCTTCCACTCGAATATGCAGTCGAGATGAATAGGCTTATAGAGATGGAAATGGAAGGATCTGTTGGATAATTTAGTTGCGAACGTCGTGCAGTACAGAGTGCCAAACAGCTCTACTTAATTTTTCCAGTTGATCTAAGTAATCCTCTGCATTGGAATCAAGATGATCCATTGCTACTTGAAATTGATTGGCTCGTGAGACTTCCTTAGTTTGAGAAAGTCCACCAATACCCGTAGCAATACTTTGTTGAAATTCAGCAATTGTCTTGAGAGGAACTTCTTCATTTCCGATCTCAGCTGACTCGGGTGTATTAAGATTTCCGTTCATCCTAAAGCTAGGAGGATTTCCATTTTTGTCAGGCCTGTAGCTTGGTCCAAAGGTAACCGTGATTGGTATATTTTACATATTCTACTTGTATTTGCAAGGTGATATATTTAATGAAATGGCTTATTCAAGCCATTTATAGGTTATTTACTTCGAAATATTTTCGAATATATCGGGCATTTCTCTCCTAAATCCACCCATACGGCCGTGGAACCATTTGGCAAAATTTCTACTGTGGAGAGGTAAATGCATGTTGTCCGCTTGTGCTGAGATGTCTAGCTCGAATGTATGCCAAGCACATTCCAATTCCGTTAGATCATTGAGAATTGCATGAAAGACAGAAGCATTATCTCTTTGTATTTTTTCTACCCCTTTTACGATAGGTAATCTTAGTAATATTTGGCCGAGAAACCAACGTTGTTTTTTCATAAATTCATGCAATTTTGGATGGATTTGTTCTTCGGATAATCCTTGTTGCAATAGTGGATTTACGAACGTTTGAAATGCCTCTCTTGGAGAAGGGAATTCATCATCAGGATCATCCGGACTGGGGCTGCGAAAGTAGGGCGGCTCTTGTAAGTGTGTATGGTGTAGTGGCTCTCTGCTAAAAGGTAAATAAAGCTGATGCTCTTTGATCTGCATTTTCATAGGCAACTATTATACTCTTTTTAGAAATGCTTTACAGTAGGCTTATATGACTAAAGATCCACAACTTGGCTCCTTGCTTGATGTCGAGCGCGATGCAGAGGTTATAGTATTGCGTATCGAAAAAGGCATGCAGATGCGTAAGCCTGTGACACATATTGCAGATGAACCTACGCATCTTCTTGTTGTTATAGAAGAGGATGCCCAGGCAAACTTAGAAGTGACCGTGCGGAACAGTTGCGCGATGGAAGTGGTCGTAGAGAGAAATGCATCGGTAACTATTGTGTGTGTGCAGCAAGTCTCGGGTGGAATACGTCAGAGGAGTAGTGTTGCGGAAGGAGCTTCAATCAAATTTCAGAATGTCACGCTTGCTTCAGAGGTTGAACATCATGTGCAGTCGCACTTGCAAGGGAGAGGTGCTGTAAGTGATGTAGATTGGATTTTTTATGCCAAAGGTGACGACAAGCATACGCTTAGTGCTCGTAATGTTTTTGAGGCACAGGAGGGTGGCGGAGAGATCACAATGAAGGGTGTTGCAGAGGGGAAGGCACATGTTCGCTGTGATGGGCTTATTGATATTGGTTTACAGGGAGGAGGTACGGATACGTATCTTACAGAGGATGTACTGATGCTTGATGACACGGCAAAGGTCGACGCAGTGCCAGGACTAGAGATTAAAACTAATGATGTAAAAGCATCACACTCCGCAACAGTATCAAAAGTAACTCCAGAGGATCTATTTTATTTTGCATCACGAGGTATAGATCAAACAGAGGCTCGACATATGTATGTGCAGGGTTTTTTGGGAGACCTTACAGAGAAAATTGTTGATGTAGAAATTCGGGAGGAGGTATTAGCAGGTATTGAAAAAAAGTTATTACTAAAAAAATAACCTCATAACGAAATAACTCAATAACTATTGTGCGACCTTCATCATCTCCTGTATTCCAGCACTATTTACCATGAGGAGAATTGGTGTGAGTGGATATTCTTCCTCTGCATCAAATTCTTCTTGTACTTGATCTGCAAATGCATCAAATAAGACGAAGTCTTTGTGCCAGAAAATAAGGAAGTCTCGTGTAGGAATAGCTGCGATGTATGATTCACCAAGCTCGCGTGCAATAGCTTTGCGAATTCCTTCGCTTAAGATACGAGCAGAAGCATACCCATCATCAAGTTCTACAATAATGTATTTAGCGGTTTTATCAGTCTCACTTGCCTGCGCTACTTCTACTTTGATATTACGAGAAATAGCATTGAGGTTTTTCATGGCTTGCTCGTAGAGTGCGTCTTCATCAATACCCCATTCATCGAGCATTTCGAAGCTAACGAATTGATATTTGGAGTCTGCATCCACAACGACTCCAACATCTACATCTGTAATAAATGGTCTGTTAACGATATTAATTTGCGCCTTTTGCGTGGAGGGCATCAATTGTACCAAGACATCATCACGGACCCCACGCCACCCTTTGTTTGCCCTGAGGGTAGAGAGGGATACCAGTGCAGTACTCGTAATCACTAATGAGATCACGATAAGTGCTACGTTGGTGGATTTCTTTGCAAACACGAACCCTATTGTACCGATTTTAGCTTGCCGAATCATGTATTTTGGGCAACAAAAAAAGCGCCTTCACCCATTCGACGATGCTCAGGGTGAAAGGGCTTTTATATGACAAAAGCCCTTTCACAGCATCGTAGAAGTAGAAATGATCCCGAGCTTCCGTATTTCAATTCCTTCGAGGAAAGAATCAAAACACGAAAGAGTGTCTCTCGAGCAATCAAAATGCGTGTTGGCTTTAGACACTGTCCAGAGCACGCTACCAAAGATTTTTCCCTGGTAAGGAAGTGTTCCATCCGCAGGTTCTCCTACGGATACCTTGTTACGACTTAGTCCCAATCAGCAGTTTCACCGTGGTACCCCCCCCGAGGGGTAAGGGTGCTTCGGGTGCCCCTGCCTTTCATGACTTGACGGGCGGTGAGTACAAGACCCAGGAACATATTCACCGTAACGTAGCTGATTTACGGTTACTAGCGATTCCAACTTCATGAAGTCGAGTTGCAGACTTCAATCCGAACTGAGACTGGTTTTTTGAGATTTGCTTGCTCTCGCGAGTTAGCTGCTCTTTGTACCAGCCATTGTAGCACGGGTGTTGCCCTAGGTATAAGGGACACGCAGATCTGACGTCATCCTCACCTTCCTCCGCCTTGGAGGCGGCAGTCTCCTATGAAAAAGCAACATAGGATGAGGGTTGCGCTCGTTTGCTGACTTAACAGTACATCTCAAGACACGAGCTGACGACGACCGTGCATCACCTGTCACTCCATTCCTTGCGGCACTTAACTATTTCTAGTCAATTTGGAGGATGTCAAACCTAGGTGAGGTGCTCCGCTTATCATCGAATTAAACCCCATGCTCCACCGCTTGTGTGGGTCCCCGTCTATTCCTTTAAGTTTTAATCTTGCGATCGTACTACTCAGGCGGTGTGCTTACCGCGTTAGCTTGGACACCGAATATGATTGAACATCCGACATCGAGCACACATCGTTTACGGCGTGGACTACGGGGGTATCTAATCCCCTTCGCTCCCCACGCTTTCGTCCATGAGCGTCAGTACATACCCAGCAACCTGTTTTCACTTTTGGCGTTCCTACGTGGATCAACGGATTTTACCCCTACACACGTAATTCCAGTTGCCTCTGTATGACTCTATCTCGGGAGTTTCCGACACATCACGGAGTTGAGCTCCGAACTTTAATGTCAGACTTTCCAAGACGCCTGCGGACGCTTTACGCCCAGTAATTCCGAGTAACGCTTGCACCATCCGTATTACCGCGGCTGCTGGCACGGATTTAGCCGGTGCTTTCTCCTGAGGTACCGTCAAAAATTTCGTCCCTCAGAACAGAAGTTTACAACCAAAAGGCCGTCATCCTTCACGCGGTGTCGCTCCGTCAGGGTTGCCCCCATTGCGGAAGATTCCTCACTGCTGCCTCCCGTAGGAGTATGGGCCGTGTCTCAGTCCCATTCTGGCTGATCATCCTCTCAGATCAGCTACCCGTCATAGTCTTGGTGAGCTTTTACCTCACCAACAAACTGATAGGCCGCAGGCCCCTCTCGTACCGCGAAAGCTTTACCCTTTCGGGACTATCCGGTATTAGCACACCTTTCGGTGTGTTATCCCTGAGTACGAGGCAGGTTCCAACGTGTTACGCAGCCGTTCGCCGCTCCTCTCGAAGAGTCGCTCGACTTGCATGTGTTAGGCGCACCGCTAGCGTTCACTCTGAGCCAGGATCAAACTCTTCAAAAAGAAGTGTTATGAATTGTGCCACTGTAGTTTAGTGGCGGTTCAAAGGAATACTAACGAAGTTAGTATAATAAATTTAATTTAGTGGAGTCCATACTCACACAGAGTGTGAGATGGATTATATATTTTCTACTCTACGATGCTGTGAAGGAGCTCTTGCCCACGCATAGATGCATAAGAGGCAAAAGCCATTTAAGCAACATACGGGGGTAAAGTATCTGCCTCCCCTTTGCCCACTAAATGGACCAGTTGGGAGGAAGCTGGGGAATTTTACCTCCTAAGATGCAATCGTCAAGGAACTTTAACGTAAAACCTTCTTATTTTTGAGTTAATAAGAAAAGACGCTGTCACGGGGACAGCGTCTTTCGGGAATCTGCAGTGCTGGATCAACAAATGTGATGCAGCAACTTAGCCGTTTCCTCGTAGGCGACCAAGGAGTCCATCCCGATCATCAAAACCGGAAAACCGAATCCGCATACCGTAAGAGCCCAATTGGGCACTCTGGCTGCTTCATCGATGCGCGCCTGCCAACGACTTTCTGAAGAGCTGTCAATTGGTGGGCGGCGAAACTGACGCAAAGCGATCACGGCGCACAAGCAAGTTGCGGCAATGAAGAATGCGTTCAGTGGCATTCCAAGGACGAAGATACGCACCAGTGAATCAGTAGACATCTGAGTGAACATAGTGTTCAACCCTTCCGTAAAGAGAGTAGTGGCCGTTTCTTCAACGAGAGAAACGGTGATAGCAAAGACCGTACTATTATTATACCATTAAAAAGCTATATTGGGAATATCAGCAGATGCTGTATTTTGCACTGTTTTGGACATTTTGGCACTCCAAGGGATTAATACAACGAATTTGAGGAAGTTCCATGGGCCTCGAAGACCTGGAGAAAGCTTGGAGATTCCAATTCTTGGGCCATAGGAAATTGGCTCGTAGAGGATTTTTGCTCGCTCTTTTCCTGCGCATACCATGAGGACGATATGGAGAGAGAAGCGATTTGGGTAGAGATTTACATATCGCTCGATGAGTTCTTTACGGCAAATGCGAAGACCAGAGTTGATATCATCGATCTTTTGGCCAGAGCAGACCTCGGCAAACTTACGAAGAAAGTTGCGAGCGGTTTTATGGAAAAATGGACCATCCATTAAGTTTCTGCGAATGCCTACGATCATATCTGCACCTTCCGATTGCACTTGCTCAAAGAGACGAGGGATATCTTCTGGTCGATAGGTATCGTCTGCATCGATCGTGGCGATCCATTCTCCTTTTGCATGCTCTATTCCTGTAAGGATCGTAGCACCGTTACCGGTGTTTTTGCTGTGACGAATAATACGAAGAGACTCTAGTTCGATCTTCTTTAAGATTCCTGGTGTTGCGTCTGTGCTCCCGTCATCTACAACGATGATTTCATATCCACCTTCGAGTACAGCGTCTGCTCTTCTGATGATATCTTCGACAGCGCCTTCTTCGTTGTAGACGGGAATGATAAGGGAGAGCATGTTTTACAGATTACCTCCTAACCCCGATTGTTTCACGTTCTTTGTTGCTGCTTTCCATACTTTTCTAAACCATTGAAACAGAGGCCCTATAACACTGTGAGGTATAAGGTCTGCGAGCAGTCTCCCAGAAGAGCTTCTACAAAAACTAAAGAGCAATCCGATAAGTTGTTCGAAGCCGCGTCTATGTAGTGAGACAATTGGCATTACAAGACCGAACTGGTGATATCGAAGGTTTTGCTTTCTACGTTTTTCATTGCGCAATAGTCCACCGCGTTTTTTGAGATCCAGCCCATGCGACTGCATGCGTACGGCTTCTTCTTCGGAGATGTCATGTAACTCAAGCTTTCTTGCTTGTTCCATTTCGGTTATCAAATCATTACCCTGTTGTGTGCGTGTGATAAGTAAAGAGAATCCTTTACCACGTTCTTCATACTTTGGTGCCCATGCGTCTCCACCAGAGAGATCCGTAAATTCATTCGTTAGGTCGTGACTAAGTAAAGAGTTATCGGTGATGTGAAATGGAATCAGATAATTTGCATGAAACTTTGGTAGGCGCACAGTACGACCATCACGCAGTTTAGCCTGTAAATATCCGGGCCATTCCCCTGCACGGTAACTAAAGTCTGTCACATCCTCTTTTGTGGCGTGAAACTTTTTGAGGAATGCATCCACAGAACTTCCACTGAGTTCGTTCCCGAAAAATGGACCGAAGATATAGCGGATTGCTTGCACAGAAGGATGACGCAGCTGTTGTAATTTTCTGATAGCAAAGACCTGATGTGGAAGGCCCACGTATGCAAGAGGCCCTTCTTCTTTGGCGACTTCATCGAGGATGGTATTTACAGGAGAGATGACATATTTACTTTGTGCAGATTCTAAGATTTCGGCTGCAGTTCGGGCAATCTTTGGTACTGCTCTCCATGGATATTCTTTATCCATCGTCAGCACTACGGCACCAGTGATCTTCCCAGTTTCGAGGAGATATAGCAGTGTTCCTGTCAGTAAGCCGCCGCTTGCTCCACTCTGGCGAATGGTTTCATCGGTGCAGTGAGCGATAGAGATACGTTTGTAGTTACCAATAAGTCCATTGGTATTTGCCTCTGCTCCAAAGATCTCTTTAGTAAGCTCTGGGTAGTTAGGACGTACTTCTGGTGATGCGTCGTAGCAGACCTTTGGCACTGGCCCAGTGCCTGTAGGCACAGGCAAGCATGCTCCGTCTGGATCTGCGAGTCGCAGTGTTCCTCCGGAGAGACCGATACAGGTTCCACTTTGCATACTGATTCCTGGACGAATGATTTCTTCGTGTAGAGCATTCCACACGGGGTCTCGTGCTTCCTTTTTTGCGACAAAGAAGTGACGAATACCTAAGCGGTTTGCTCCGATGTATCGCAAAAGTTTTTTCTGGAGTACTTCTGCGGCCCGCTTTGCCCATGGTGGTCCTACAGGCAGCAGCACGGTTCCGCGATGCTCTTCTACACTAAAGCCGACGCGCTTCATCGTTTTTAATACCTCTGACACTGTGCGAAATCTGTGTGGTCCTTCTCCGTGGTTTTCAAAAAACCGTTCGTAGATGCGCAGTGGCACCTCTGCCCATGCAGGTGGGCAAGAAAGTATCAGTGTTCCTCCTACCTTTAGAGTTCTATGACATTCAAGCAAGAAGTGTAGAGGGTCTGGAACGTGTTCCAGGGTTTCCAGTGAAATAATAATGTCTTTGGTTTCGTTTTCACACGGGAATGTATGTAAGTCTGTTTGTTCGAAGTGTTCGTTGGGGAAATCTTTGCGTGCAATCTCTATCAACTTTTCCGATGCCTCCAGATTTTGTATAGCAGCTTCTGGGAATGTTTCTCGCAAGTACTTTACGGCGTGACCTGACCTCGACCAGACGTTTAGTATTGCAGGGCTTGTGTACTCTTTTGGAAGAAAGCTCTGCATCGTCGTAAACCTTTCAGTGTGTGACCATCCGAAGTTTTGATTAATACGGTCATACTCTTGGGCGATAGAATCCCAATGCGCACGCACTTCGCCTATTGTAAAATTATTTTGTTGCATGTGTTAGGGGATACCGTAGCCAGAAGTAGGCACCGATAGTAGAGGCAAAAATTGTGAGGACAAATATCGTAAATGAAAATGCGATAATGGTTTCTGCGGGAACACCTTGTTGCCCAAGGAGTAGGAGTAGTGCTGCATCACGCGTGCCGAGACCCGCTGGGGCAATAGGCAAAATGCTGATGATACCTGTGATCGTGATGATGGCAATAAATGTAAGTAGTGGAACGTGAATGCCAAATGCAAGTGCGAGAATCCAGAACTGTGCAAAGAACACGATCCAGTTTAGTACCGTGAGTAGAGTAGCTCGTATCCACTGGGATCTTGGAATATTCGGCAGTATCAGATCACGGAGCTTTCTGAGTGGTGTTTTTAAGAGAAACGCTATACCAAGAGCAAAAGCGAGGCAGAACCCCAAGCTTACAGCGAGCACCGAAGAGAAGAGCAACCCTATGGCCCAGATACCCATGAGACCAAGAAGGGCTATATCAAACACGCGATCTAAAATCGTAATCGTTACTGCGTCTTTCATGTGTAACCCTCTACTGACAAGAGCTGGTATCTTAATAGCTTCACCTACTTTTCCAGGGGTAGCTATTCCAAGAAATAATCCACTCATGTAGATCACCATAGAATCAAATGCTGTTGTGTGTGCTCCGGCTGCGATACTTATTATATACCAACGGGTAGACTTAATTGCGTAGATTAGTGGAAACAAACTAAATCCTAATACCAATAAAGGAGTAGAGGCATCAGCAATACTTTCGAGTGCTGCATCTGTGTCAATTTTCATCAAGATAAGCACAAACAATCCTATGCCAATAACTTTGAGCAGGTACGGAAAAGTTCGGCGCATAGCTTTAAGAGGAATGTTTACCGATCTCTCTTCGTACAGCAGCAAGTTGATCTGCAAGAAGTCCAAAGAAAAAGAGAATTCCCGTGAAGGTAAACAGTGCGACACCTGCATCAGAAATATTTTGGAACATCACAAGTTCATAGCTAACAAGTCCAACGGTCAGTAGCCCAAGAACTACTGCGCTTGGAAGAAAAATTCTTAACGGAGAAAACAGCATTGTCAGGCGAAAAATCAGCATAAATGTTTTAACGGCATCACTCGGCCTTACTGTACTTTTGCCTGTGCGCTTCGTAATGGAGATAGGTGTCCAAACAACATTAAGTCCTTCTTTCAAAAAGCAGACAGTGCTTGTTGTCGACATAGAAAAGCCGTTGGGAAACAGGTGCATGTACTGCAGCACTGTTTTTCGACGAAATGCCCGAAGCCCAGAGTTGTAGTCAGGAATTTTTGTTTCAGTTACAAAGTTTGCCACCATTCCAATCAATCTTTTTCCAGGCTGTCGAATCCATGGGCCTTTGTATCCTTGTCTTTCGCCAATGACTAAATCAGTATCACTATCAAGCTCCTTAAGAATAGCATCTATGTTTTCTGGAGTATGTTGACCATCGGAATCGTAGGTGATGATCCACTCTGTTTGTGCAGCTCTAATTGCTGTCTTTAGTGCAGCACCGTAACCTTTGTTTCTTTTGTGTGTAATAACTTTTACCCCAGAAACAGATCGAGCCTTGTCGCCAGTATCGTCTGTCGATCCATCATCTACCACAATAACAGGAGCCCCAGGCTTGGCTCGAATAAGGTCAGAAAGCACTTTTACAATGCCCTCGGCCTCGTTGTATGCAGGAATAATGATAGTAAAATCCATAGCGATGGCTACTATACAGGGAAAGAGGTAGAATCCTCATATGAATCGTGTAAATAGTAAATTAGGCCTTCATTTTGGGTTTTTGGTGGCTTTTTCTACGTTTATGGTCGGCGTTTGGATGCTGCCTATGCTTTTAGCAGGGTTCCCATTTGTGCTTTCAGGAACAGTATTGGATGCAAAAGAATTTGCTCAAACAGGGCTTGTTGGAGGCCTTAAGCCAATGGTAGCAGTAATTATTAGGATTCTAAGCTCAGTTGTAGGGTGGAATAATGCTGTGGGTTGGCCATTGGTAACATCGATCACTATGGCACTTTCACTATTTCCACTTTGGTGGAGCGTGCAAAGACTTTTTGATTCCCGTATTGCGTGGCTTACCGTAGTAATATTTAGCTTTATGCCAATTCAATGGCTGCAAGCTTTGTATGCGGGAGGGTATCCTTTTGCATTGCTCTTTCTCTTTCTGGGATTTGCCTTTTTTTTATATTTCTACCAACAATCTACAGTTAAGGCGATTCTTTTATTTGCTATCTTCTTCGGATTTACACTCGCCTCAAGTCATGCATTTATTACGTTTCTTCCTTGGATTTGTTGTGCATATATTTTGCATAATCGCTTTCAGTGGAAGAGTGCAATTGTGCAGGCGGGTATGTTTTGTGTAGTCGCATATGTTGGGCTAATGTTACCGCTAGTTCCAAATGCCTTGCAGCAAGACATGAATACTAAAGAGCGTTTCGCAGTGTTTCTGCCTGCAGTGGGAGAGCATACTACTGGCGTTGGTCATTTATATCCTGATTACTATGCCTATGAATTTTTACGAGAAGAGTTTGATCAGCGTATCCTAGAGCGCACTGCTGATGCACACTTCCTTACCCGGCAGCAGGATAAATACGTACACTGGATTTTTGGAGTAGGTGATATGAATTTTTTTGATGGCCTTCTTAATGGTGGATGGTTGTTTTTACACACATTTCCCGAACTTCTCCTTCAGGAGTATTTGGGAGGTGCATTTTTGTGGATTTTTATCATTCTGGGAATGATGTATTGCTTCCAGGCTAAGCGCTCTTTTTTGTTTCACTTTATTAGCCTATGGATTTGCATGGAGCTCATTCTACGATTTGTTTTGCATTATGGACGCACTCATCTTATGGATATTGGTTGGGGTTTTGCACTTTTTGCTGGTGTAGGTATTGCCACATTCTGTGATGCGATTGCACCCAGCTTCAAGAGGATTTCTTCAATTGGCTGGAGTGTCATTATTGTAGTAATCGTTTCTATCCAGCTTACACAGGCAAATAGAACACTTTTTGCGCACAAGTATGCCCGCTCAAATGTCCCTGCTATATTTGCGGCAACAGAATCACTAAATGCATTACCAGAGGATGCTGTGGTGGCACATTTTGATAAAGGGCCTCTCTTCTATTTCTCTGATCGCAAGCATGTAAGGATTCACATTGATACCATCGACTATCTTATCGAGCAGGGCGAACTTGGTGATCCATTTATTCATTATGGCGTCACACACATTCTTGGATACGATGCCGATCGCACAGCACAAATTCTAAAAACAGTACCAGATATTAAGATTCTTACTGTCCCAGAAGAAGGTGAGGGCGTCGCTGTTACACCAGTTATCCGATACTTGTTACATCTTATTCGCTAAGAGAATAAATCGTAAACCGTTCCGTTTGGAATACAATGCTGTTGGATGAAGGGAGCCGTGGATTATCTTTTTGAAATTCTGCATCCATTACTAAATAATCTACTTGATAGCGGTGTAGGTATTGGTCGTATTCCCTATCTATTATTACGCTTTGCTCTATAGCATTATCGATGAATTCTTGGCCACCAATCCTATCAATAGGCTTTACGTTTCCTCCGTATGCATTAAGAAGGGATGATTCTCGCTCTGCCTTCCATCCTCTGAAGTTTTTTATATTTGTTACAAGGAATTCTTCACTCATTCTGTCTATATTTTGGATAGTAAATCGATCAAGTAGTTCGGCATTTGAGATGGTATTATTCCTTGCTGGCCCAACATAATACACATAGTTTTTTGTATAGAGTGGTATGTATGTACTTAATCTTGTTGGAGCCATGATGACAGCATTGGCAATATTGTTGTCATTAAAATAATCAAAAACAGTTTCAAATAACTGGATGTCACGATAGTTGTTATATGTGACTTCTGTTTTTGTAAGATAGGCAAAGCCGCCCATGCGAATCGCGACACGGTTTACCGTAGCAAGTAATAACAAAGCAATGCATGTTCCAGCTATAGCGCGTTGCATCTTGCCCTCTTTTATTACTTCAGCAAATACAGCTATTCCTATAATATTAATAAACATACCAATTCTCCAAAAATGCGTATCAAAGTGCAATTCTTTTCCTGTAATAAGATTGCTATATGTAGCTATTAATAAAGAGGCTGTAAGTAGAAGCGTTAATAGTTCTGGCACTCTTAACTTGCGTTGT
>Ga0209402_10000454_pt1 | contig 49327 bp, 49 predicted proteins | sample ArcticOcean_MG_C_3_FD_187437 | JGI IMG/M metagenome (GOLD analysis project Ga0209402, IMG submission 187437) | Marine microbial communities from western Arctic Ocean - ArcticOcean_MG_CB8_126 (SPAdes) (version 2) | ecosystem: Environmental > Aquatic > Marine > Oceanic | place: Arctic Ocean... | reverse complement strand
ATTCTCTATGAAATCTTTCTAGGAAATCGTCACCCATGCTAGGACCAACTTGAATAACCTTTAGTGCAACTATTTGACCATGACTAGTATCATAAGCTCTAAATACAGTGCCTTGAGCACCGGAAGCGATTCTTTCAAGAAGTTGATATTTACCTATTTGTTTTTTATCCATACTCAATATTTTGCATTTTCAAGAAGTTTTCGCCTAGATTGATATAAATAGTATTTACTAAATAAATTATATACACTACTAGAAATATATATAAGAGTGGAATTACCTATAATATAAGGTGAGAATATGAAAAATAGATTTGAAGATCAAGTATCAGTTATTACAGGAGGTGCAACAGGTATAGGATATTCTATTGCTAAACGGTTAGGTACAGAGGGTTCAAAATTAATTATAGTAGATATTAATCATGAAATAGGCACTCAAACTATTAATGAGTTTAATTCAATAGGAATTGATTCGATTCTTATTACAGGAGATGTTTCAGATGAAGATATTGCTGAAAAAGCTATAAAAGCAGCAAGTGATAATTGGAATAAATTGGACGTTCTTATAAATAATGCAGGTATTACAGGAGACCCTGGAACTATATGGGATTTACCCGTAAGTGAAATGGACAGAGTATACCGTACAAATTTACGGGCGACATATTTATTTTGCCAAAAATCAATACCATTAATGTTAAAGAATAACTATGGAAGAATAGTCAATATTGCTTCAATAGCTGGTAAGGAAGGGAATCCTAAAATGGTACCTTATTCATCTACTAAAGCAGCAATTATTGGATTAACTAAATCAGTGGGAAAAGAATTATCTGATACAGGAATCCGAGTTAACTGTGTAACTCCGGCAGTAGCTCATACTAAAATTCTTGAACAAACATCCACTGAAATTGTTAATTATATGATATCTAAGGTACCTTTAGGGAGAGCAGTAGAATTATCTGAAATCTCATCTCTTGTAACTTGGGTAGCATCTAAAGAATGTTCTTTTACAACCGCAGGAGTGTTTGATATATCAGGTGGCAGAGCTACATATTAATAAATTTATATTTATAATTAAACTTCACCCCATTGTTTTAATTTTTCAATTGTAGCTATTTCATAAAACTCAATTCTATTAGATGTTATGAGATCATTTAATTCTTTACCATATTGATTCACGATTACTTCAGGAACTTTTGATCTGACATTATATTCAATAGATTCTTGATCCCATTCAGCATAAACTACAATTTCTTCTCCAGGAGTGCTAAATCCTTGTATATATATTGTTGCAGGATTACGTCCATGCTCTTCGTATGCAGAGCAAGTTTTTTTCAATAGGCCTGCTACTTTCCATGTATCTGCTCTATTAATAGGTTTACATACTCTTTTAAGTTTGAACATATTATCTCCTTATAATAATAGTAAATTTAACTATTATTTAAGTCCTCCTAAAATAACAATACTACAAATATGAATTTAAATGATTTTTAAATTAGCATTTACACGGATTACAAGTGCATGGGTCGCATTTACAATTTGGATTATTACATCCAGGCATAATTTGAACTCCTTTAGAATTTTTTGTTAAGCTTTAGAGATTGATCCAACTCTACATCTAAAGCTGAAATTATACTCGATAACATAGAATAATAACCTACTGTAACTAGATAATCAAGTGTAAGCTCAGTTCCAAGTAAATGATCTAAAGCTTGAAATGTTGTTTTATTAACAGTAGCATTTCTAATCAACTCTCTAGCTGCTTGAATAAATATACCTTCTTTAGCAGGTAAACCCATAGGCCCTTTACCTGATAAAATAGAATCAATAACTTGATCTCTAACTCCAACTTTTCGTGCTACAGGTTCATGCTGTGCCCATTCATAACTGTTATTTAATTCTTTTGCAGTTGTCAAAATAGCAGTCTCTCTTATAACTGGATCAAGTTTTGAGTTATATCTGATATATTCTCCTATAGATGTAACAACTTTTGCTGCTTCAGGATTATTTAGTAGTGCAGTAAATACATTGTCAACAGAACCTCTGGTTTTAGCAATACGATCAAATATAGGTTTTTGTTCTTCCGTTAAATCATCACGTTTTACATATTTTACTCTAGCCATTTCATATCCTTTTATATTTATTATATTTAAATTTATTCTAATTTCGAATCCGAGCCGGAATTAATCATCTATAGTTTCTCTAGATTCAATTTTTAATGATCAATTTTTTAAAGGAATATCAGTTTTTATGACACTTTCGATAAGATTGACGTCTTGCAATTGCAATTCCTAATCCTTTAACAGCATCTTTACCACTAAATTTGGGGGCATGAGCATAAGGAAGTAAAAGTATACTGTCTCATATCTTTTGATTATAATATCTACTTACAATTCTAACAAATCATATAATAGTTACTTTATAAGTTTTCATAACAACTCTTTAATGAAAATTTAAAATTATCAATTCCCATGACATTTCTTATACTTTTTTTTACTACCACATGGACACTTTTCGTTTCTGCCTATTTTACCATTTTGATTTTCTATAGATTTTTTAATTTCACAATTTGAACAAGTACATGCAGCAGGATGTTCTGAATACCAATTAGGACGTGGCATGTTTAAAAACCTCCATAGTGAATTAGATTAAATTACTTGAAAGCATATTTATACCTATATGTAATTAACATAAATATAAATCTCCATCCAATTAATAAAACTCCTTGAATTATTATTGAAATTATTAGAAATGCCATTACTATAGATCTATCTAATATTAAAGACCTAATTATAATTGCAACAATTGAACATATAATCCATATAAATGTAGTTTTATAAATAGATTTTCTAAAACCATATATAGTTGAAAATCTATAGGATCCCAAAACAGGTGAGATAGTAAACCATGATATTGAAAATGGAATTACAGTTCTAATAAAAGATTGAGATAAAGTTATATCATGTTCAGATTTACCAAATATTACAAATAATAAAAATACACTAAAATCACCAAGTGCCAATAATATTAATAAAATAAATTTCATAAATATATTTCTTCAATCAAGGAATAATTTCTAGAGCTTTATCTTTACCACCAGCTATAAATACATCAAACTCATCTACTAACTCTTTAGATGATTTTAAAAAATGTTTTTTAAAAGAACCTTCAAATCCTAATGAATCAAGATCTTTATAAAAATCAACTCTAAGAGTTTGTTCTCCGAATTTATTTACTAAGTAAGCAATAAACCATGAACCAATATCATAAGTTGCAACTGGATCAGTATATGATAAATCTTCTAATCTTTTACCATAAGAAAGATAATTATCAACTGAAATATATTTATACTCCATTTTATCTTTTAGATAATTTTGAGTTATACCAGGTTGTTTAGAATATAAAAGTTGAGCCATAAATTCTGCAGAACCTTCGGCAAACCAAGGTTTACCTGCACCACCTTGTTTGCTAGTTCGGCCTGACTTGTCACCGTTAATCTCTAAATCTGAAATATGAGCATGTTGATATACATGAAAATATTCATGTAACGTAACAGGTTTATAATCATCTTCTTCTGGACCTGGATATTTAGAAGACATTGTTACTGTCATAAAATGATAATCAATATAATCTCTTCTATAACTGCTTACCGCAGCACCACCATCTGTAATATATCTTGTAAAGATCTCATGATTTTCATTAGCACAATCCCATTCAACCTTCCATTTTGGATCTAATATTTTATGTCTATCACAAAATTCATCCTCCATTTTTTTTGCAGCATCCATATCATTTCCAACGATATACAATTCAACAGGTCCATAATTACCCCAAGCATCGGAAGCTATTTTGTACCACTTTGTAGTTAAATCTATAGTAGTTTGACTAATATCAAAAGTTGAAAATACTTGAGGTTCATATGCAATAATTTTGCCCCAGTTCGAGTCAAATATAGGTTGGGATTTTGTACTTGTAAAAGCTTGAGGATTACCGTCAGTAAATTTTGTAATATATTCTCCCGAAACAGAAGCAATCTCAGTATTCATTATATATAATTCAAAATCCTTTCCATTAGAATAGTCGAATATAATATATTTATCATCTGGTGCCCAAGATTGAACATTAACGTCGCCCTTCAAGTATAATGTATGATTTTCCTGATCAGTACCATCAGCATTCATAATCCATATATTAATATTATCGTCTATTCCATATGTAGAAAGATAACTAATTTTCGATCCATCAGAAGACCATACTGGGTTCGTTGCCATTTCACCATCATGTGTAAGTCGAGTCTTGTGTGATCCATCTATATTCATAACAAATATATCTATTCCTACTGCAGGATCAACTACTAAAGCACTATATATAAATTTTGTATTATTTGGAGACAATGATCCATGTGTAACGTATCCATAGAGATCATCCTTAGAAAGATGAATTAAATTTGATCCATCAGAATTCATCATATATATATCATAATCCTCATTTTCATCATCGTATGAGTATGAAGTAAATGTAATTTTAGATCCATCAGATGAGAATCTTTGATAATAATTTGAAGAAGAATTATTAGGTTTACTGTAATCAGTAAGTTGAGTTATATTTGAACCATCTAAATTCATAATACCTATATGATAAAGTCCTTCATCATCACCTTGCATATCACCTTCTGCAAATAAAATTTTTGATCCATCAGGTGAAAATGAAGGTTCTCTAAACATTGTATTAGTTTCAAAAGTCAATTGCTTATTACTTGAACCATCTGAATTCATAACAAAAATATTACTGCCCATAGATTTCATGTTTACGTACACAATATGTTTTCCATCTGCTGACCATGAAGCAAACATATTAGAGTCAATTTCTTTTTCTTCTGGCTTAGAAGAAGGTTGTGAAGTTGCTGTTGGCTTTGGTAATTGAGTTGCTTTAGCTGTTGGCTTTGGCAATGGAGCTGCTGTAGCTGTTGCCTTTGGTATTGGAGTTGCTGTTGCCGGAATTGATGTTGCTTTAATTATAACCAATTCTTGATCTTCATTTTCTTGTTCGTCACCTTCTTTTTCTAATGCATTAGATGATTCTTGAAAACCATCATCTTCTTCAAAGGCTTCTTCGTTACCTCCGCCGCCACAAGCAACAAAAATTGCTAAAGCAATAAAAATTAATATATATTTCATATTAAAAACCATAAATTTTTTCCTTTAATAAAAAGATAATATAATCTATTATTAAAATTAAATTATCTTTTTTTTCACAATATGTTAAATTTTCAACTATTACTGTTAATCATATTAGTTGCCGTCTCTTCAAAATATTTCATCATCTCAGTAAAATCATTTTTAGATATATTCATAGATTTTAAAGCTGAATCCATATGCTTAATCCAACTATCACGTTCTTTTTTACCAATTGAAAAATTATTATGCCGCATCCTTAATCTAGGATGTCCTTTTTTTAAAGAATATTTATTAGGGCCTCCCCAATATTGAGATAAAAAAGCTGACAGATGAGCTTTTCCAGGATTTAGATCTTTAGAGTACATAGGTCTTAATACTTCATCTAATTCTATATATTTATAAAATTTATTTACTAAGTTAATAAAGAAATCTTCTCCACCAACTCTATGGTACAAATTATTTATTTGAATATCTTGATTAAAATTACTCATAATTAGGAGTTGTATTTTCTAAAGCTTTAATAGCTTCATTAAATTGAATAGATTTTTAAAATGTTAAATTCAATATTAAGATATAGTTTCTGATAGAGCAAAACAACAAGAACTTTTTGGTTCACCAATAAGACCTTCCCATTCATCTCTAAGAAAAACCTGGCCATCTATTTTAATTCCATTTACATCAACATATGCTTTATCAGAAAATTTTAATATAGAATGAATTACATTAGGTTTATCTTTAATAATATCATTGTTAATTAATATTGGATTTTCTAAATCTAACCAAGAAGCAATTACTCTTTTATCATCAAAATATATATGCCATTCTGGATTTATTCTAATATCGCCTTTAAATTCAAATCTCGCATCTTTTATAACTATATTTTCATTAAACGGACTAACTTTCCAAGAAATAATATTTTTAGTTACAAAATTAGCAACATCTTTATTGTCAGTTAATAATATAGGTTTAATTCCATATCCATCTTCAGTTTCTATAAGGCAAACTATACCAGTTCCAACATTACTATAATTCGTTTTATATAAACTTATAGAAATACTATTAACAGTATTTCCAGGAGTTTTTAAATATAAAATCCAGTGCTCACCAGACCAAAGAAATTCAGGTTTTAATGCTTTCAAAATTTTTATTTCCTGTATTTAAAATATTAATATATTTATTACTAATTATTTAACTTAATAATTATATCAATGTCAATTAATCTAGATATTGTGTAAGAAAGTTTCTCATAATACAATTTAAATACTAATACTTAATAATATTTATTAAGTATACAGTAATAATCTAAAAGAAATTTTGAATGTATAATCCTTTTGTTAAAAATTTTTTTCAAATATTTAACTTAGATAAAAATACACATAAAAAAATATTATACATCTCTATTCCATTAATATTATCTAACTTAACTATACCTTTATTAACCCTTGTAGATACAGCTATAATTGGTCACTTAGGATACGTTGATCACCTAGCAGGAATAACAGCTGCAGCAAGTTTATTTGCCCTAATTTATGGAAGTTTCATTTTTTTAAGAATGGGAACTACTGGTTTATCTTCTCAAGCGTTTGGAAGTAAAGAACCAAATTATTTAGTTAATATTTTGATAAGATCAATCATTTTAGGTTTCTCATTAGGAGTATTAATAATATTATTCCACAATATAATTTTTTCTTTATTTTCACCTATTTTAAATTTAAGTGATCGAGTATGGGATTCTACGCAAAGCTATAGTAAAGTTCGAATATTTAGTGCTCCAGCTGTACTAATGAATTTTTGTATTGTTGGTTATTTAATAGGAATACAAAAAACTAAGATAGTATTAATTGGTGCCTTTATAGTTAACGGTTTAAACATAGCTTTAGATTATATTTTTGTTGCTTATTTTAATATGAATGTAATTGGAGTTGCACTTGGAACATTAATATCCGAATGGGTAGGGTGTATTTTTGGTTTAATTTTCCTTTTAATTATATTTAAAAATTCTGGTACTAAAATATTGTGGAGAAGTGTTTTCGAAAAAAAACACTTCTTAATATTATTTAATGTCAATATAGATATATTTATTAGGACGATTTGTTTAGCTGCCACACATATATGGTTTATTAACCGTAGCTCTTATTTAGGAGATATAGAATTAGCAATTAATGGAATTTTATTGAATTTTGTATATATTTCAGCTTTTTTCATTGATGGATTTGCTTTTACTACTGAAACTTTAGTTGGTGAATCCAAAGGAGCTAAAGATAAAAATCTATTTGATAAATATGTTGTTTCTTCTACTTTATGGTGTGTTATAACAAGTTTAATATGTGTAATAATTTTTGCAATCTTTGGTAAAGAAATAGTTAATTTACTTACCAACATTGCGGAAATAAAGAATCAGACACATAATTATTTAATATGGATTATTTTGTTACCAATAATATCAGTATTTAGCTATCAATTAGATGGAATATTTACAGGATTTACTAGAACAAAAGACATGAGAAATGGAGCATTAATATCTATAGTAATATTTATTATTGCAACAATTATTTTAGTTCCAACTTGGGGTAATCATGGATTATGGATTGCTTATATATTATTTCTTCTTTTCAGAGCAATTACTTTAGGTATAAAATTTAATAGCTTACAGAAATATTTTAATGATTAAGACGGTTATATAGGATCAATATGATAAATGTAATGAATTTAAGTAAAGGGTATGGAAATAAAAAGTTATTTTCAAATCTTTCATTTAACACTGTAGCTGGTGATCGTATAGCATTGATTGGCGCAAATGGTTCAGGAAAATCAACAGTTATGGATATAATAGCATCTGAAAACTCTTCAGATACTGGGAAAGTAACAGTTAATAAAAATATTACTATTGGATATTTAAAACAGGAAAATTTCAACTTAGGTAATAAAACATTATTAGAAGAAATTATTGAAGAATCAACTAAAACAATAGAATTAAGAACTGAATTAAATAATATTCACAACTTATTATCTAATACAATTAATAATAAAAATGAACAAGCTTTATTAAGTCGTATGTCAATAATTGATGATAATCTTCAAATTATTGATCAAAACAAAAGTGAACATCATGCAAAAGCAATTTTATCTGGTCTCAAATTTAAAAAAAATGATTTTGATAAACCTATAAATGAGTTTAGTGGTGGATGGATTATGAGAGCATCACTTGCTAAAATTCTTTTTTCTAAACCTGATATATTACTTTTAGACGAACCTACAAATCATCTTGATTTAGAAGCAAATATATGGTTTGAAGAATATTTGATCAATTTTAATGGAGCTGTAATTATAACTTCTCATGATAGATCATTTTTAAACTCTGTAGCTACAATGGTATTAGCAATAGAACCAGGTGAAGTTATTACTCAAAAAGGTAATTATGATAATTATCTTATTTCAAGAGAGCAATCACTTAAAATCAAACAAGCAACATCAGCAAGAGTTGAAAAGCAAATTGAAAAGGATATGAAATTTATAGATCGTTTTAGGGCAAAGGCAAGTAAAGCTAAACAAGTTCAAAGTAGACTCAAATCATTAGATAAAATTGAAAAAATTGAAATACCAAGAATTAATAAAAGAGTTAATTATTCTTTTTTAAAATCACCTCGAAGTGGTAAAGAAGTAATAAAATTAAAAAATTTGCATAAATCATACGGAGAAAATATTGTTTATGAAGATATTAATTTAGTATTAGACAGAGGTGATAAAGTAGCTTTAATTGGTCCTAATGGGGCAGGTAAATCTACTTTGTTAAAAATACTAGCAGGCGTACTAGATTTCGATAGTGGTAAACGCGAATTAGGCCATAATGTTCTAAACGGGTATTATGCTCAGCATTTACTTGAATTACTTCAACTTAAAAATACACTGACTGAAGAACTACAGGAATCTTCTGTAAATGAATCGGAACAAAATTTAAGAAAAATTCTAGGCGGTTTTCTATTTTCAGGAGATGATATATATAAAACTATTTCAGTTTTATCTGGTGGGGAAAAAGCTAGAATTGCACTAGCAAAATTATTGATACAACCTAATAATTTACTTTTTATGGATGAACCCACAAATCATTTAGATATATCTTCTAGAGAAATATTAACTGATGCATTAATTGATTACCAAGGAACTTTATGCTTTATTACACATGATCGAACATTAATTCATCAAGTTGCTAATAAAATAATAAAAGTAGAAAAAGGTAACCTTGTTATTTATCCAGGTGATTATGCAAGTTATTTATCCTCAACAAACAATCTTTCATTTGAAAATAAATCAGTTAATAATGATTTAAATCTAGATAATAGTATCAAACCTATGAAGAATAATCATAGTAAAGGTAAAAATCCGAAAAACAACTTAGACAATCAATTAAGGAAATTTAATAAAAGAATAATAAATATTGAATCAGAAATAGAAGGTATTAATTCAGAGGTAAATAAATTGGAGTTATTATTTATTAACCCAAATAAGTTTACTGACTTAAATGAATTAGCTGAATATGGAGAAAAACATAAAACCCTGAAAAAACAATCTGAAAACTTAGAGTTAGAATGGGAAAAATTATCTGCTAAAGTAGAAACAATAAAAAATATTGAAAATTGAAAAACTTAGCAAATAACTTTAAATTGATATTCATATGAATCATCAATATACTTAATTAAGTGAATTTACTAAATACTCACAAGCTTGTTTATCAGAATTATTACATCTAATAGCAATATTATTTAAAAAATAAAAATTTATTGGCTTATTATATTCCAATGTAGACAATTGTTTTTTAATAAATTGATCAATACTACTATCTAAAAAGAAAAGCACTTCAACATCTAATTTATTATTGTTTACAAGAATATTACCTTTCCATGAATCAATAAAGACTTGTGTGTCAGTTAATCCTAAATCTCCCAAAATACCAAGCCAATTATCAGTTTTAATATCTAAAACTACATATTCTAAATTATTAATTTCCTCTAAAGTAATGTGTCTTTCACCTAAGGATTTATTAAGTGATAAATCAGAATTAATAGAAGATTTATTCAAACTAGAGCATGCCATCTTGGTACATGCAAGTATAGCATTCATACATCTACATTGATTACAATAGTTTGTTCCAGTATCTTTTCCAGACCAACCATCTAATACAATTTGGCCACCAGTCAATTTACATGAAATGTTTTTATCAGATTTGCTGTTAAGTTTCCATATATCAGAATCTACTTCATCAGAAATAAGGAAAATTTCCCCATTGGAGTTAATATCTAAGTCTCTAATTCTTCCAATATTATCTTTTAATATGATTAATTCATTAGTAATTATTCCATCTTTTATTTTTAATTTTATTAACATTTTATATTTTAAAGAGGTTACTAATAAATCATTATTCCATTCAGGAAATTCATTTCCATCATAAAATATTATGTCACTAGGAGCTATAGAAGGTACCCATGATAAGATAGGAATATCAAATTGTTCTAGAAATGGTTTTCCATCACCAATTTTAAAACCATTATAGTTAGTACCACCCCAGCCAATTTGATCCCAGCCATAATTCTTACCAGCACCAACTATTCCTATGAAATCACCTCCCTTAGCACCATGATTACTAATATATATTTCTCCCTCTGGAGATAAAGTCATACCTTGAGGATTTCTCACACCAATTTGAAAAATTTCTGGGAGAGAATTTAAATCATTTTTATAAGGATTTTCTAAAACTGTTCCATCAAGATTAATTCTTATTATGCTTCCTGCATGAGAATCCAGCTCTTGAGCAACAGAACCTTGACCTCTTTCACCAATAGATGCAAACAAAAAATTATCTTTAATTTGGATTCTTGAACCAAAATGTTTCCCATCATTATAAAAAGGTTTAGCAGTAAAAATTGTCTCAAAGTTTTTTAATTCTTTGTAAGGATAAACAAATAAACCTCTTCCTATAGCAGTAGTATATTTTTTTTCATTATTTACAACTGTATAAGATAAATACAAATAATCTTCATGTATTACTAAATCTAATAATCCACCTTGACCATACTGCACAGAAGGAATTTTATGCTTAATTTCATAAACAGTTTCTTTAACTAAGTTAACTAGCGATAACTTTCCATTTTTTTCAGTGATTACCATCAAATTATCGTCAATAAATTCAATTGCCCATGGATTATCAAATGTTCTATCTAATTTTATTTTTGATAATTTTACTAGTGATTCATCTACTTTATATTCTTTATAATTTTTAATTATTGATTTTTCATTTTCAATATCAACTAATACTTGTTCAGAAGATTCAGTTTTTGTATCAACAGAACATGCAAGTGTAGTCATGCAAAGTAATACTACAAAAACATATTTAAATTTACTCATCAACTATAATACCTAAACATATATTTATATTATCTTAATTGAAATTTACTATTATTTTAATCATATATAATATATTATCTTAAAACTTGTAACAAAAGACTGGAAAATTGTTTAATAATCTAATGTAAAATATTCATAATTTACTTATACATTAAATATCATCATACATAAGGATTAAAATGCAATTACCTAAACATGCTCAGGTAGTTATTATTGGAGGAGGCATAGCTGGATCTTCTACTGCTTACCATCTAACAGAACTAGGTTGGAAAGATGTTGTTTTACTAGATAAAAAAACAATATCTGGAGGAACAAGCTGGCATGCTGCTGGACTTCTAACTCAACTCAGAAACACAAAAACAACAATAGAAATTGCCAGATACGGTTTAGAATTAATGCCTGAACTAGAAAAAAGAACTAATCATCCAACTGGGTTTAAAAAAACTGGAAGTATAACTGTCGCAAAAACTAAAGGTAGAATGGATGAACTCAACAAAATATCTGCATTAGGTAGAGCTTTTGATATTGAAGTTTATTCTATTTCACCTGATGAAATATCAAATAAATGGCCCTTAATGAATACCAAAGATTTAATTGGTGGACTTTTCATACCTAATGATGCTCAAATACACCCAGCTTTAGCAACATTAGCTTTTGCAAATCAAGCAAAATCTAATGGAACTAAGATTTTTGAAAACATTAAAGTTACGGGTATATCTACAAAAAACAACGCTGTTTCAAAAGTATTAACTGAATCAGGAGAAATTGAATGTGAATATATAGTAAATAGTGCAGGTATGTGGGCAAACCAAGTAGGACAAATGTGTAATGTTAAAGTACCACTTCATGCTGCTGAACATATGTTTTTAGTTACAAATCAATTAGATATTCCTGAAGACCTGCCTTGCCTTAGAGATCCAGATGAACAAATATACTTAAGAAGAGATCCTGAAGAAACAGGTGGAATACTTATGGGAGGATTTGAAAAAACTGCTAAACCTCTTCCAATAGAATCTCTTCCTAAAGACTATCATTTTGGTCTTTTAGAACCAGACTGGGAACACTTTAAAATATTTTGGGATTCTGCCATTTATAGGGTACCTAAATTAAAAGAGGTAGGAATTAATAGAATGTATGTTAGTGCAGAAAGTTTTACTCCAGATAATAATTATATACTTGGAGAAAGTACTGAGGTGAAAAACTTTTTCGTAGCTGCTGGACTGAATTCTAATGGAATAGCTGGTGGACCTGCAGTTGGTAAAATAACAGCGGAATGGATTGTAAATGGCTACCCAACTTCAGATGTAATTGCAGCAGATATAAAAAGATTCTCTTCATTTTCTAATAATTCAAAATATCTTTATGATAGAACTGTTGAAAATGTAGGAACACTATATGGGATGCATTGGCCACATATGCAACCTGAAACAGCTAGAGATGTAAGAAAATCACCTATTCATAAAGAAATTTTAGATTTAGGAGCATGTTTTGGTGTAATGTCTGGATGGGAAAGGGCAAATTGGTATGCGCCTAAAGGTATTAATCCTAAATATGAATACTCATATGATAGGCAAAATTGGTTTAAATTCTCAGAAAATGAACATAATACAGTAAGGAACCATGCAGGCTTATTTGATCAAAGTTCCTTTGCAAAATTCATATTACAAGGTAATGATTCAGAAAAAGTATTACAAAGACTGTGTGCGAATGATTTAAAAGTCGCAAATGGAAAAATTGTTTACACAGCAATGTTAAATAATAGGGGAGGAATAGAAGCTGATTTAACAATAACTAAATTATTAGAAAACCAATATATGATTGTAACTGGTCCTGGTGTATCTAATAGAGATTTTCATTGGATTAAGAATCATATAAATCCAAATGAACACGCATTTTTAACTGATATAACTTCAGGATTTGGAGTACTTGGTTTAATGGGTCCAAAATCAAGAAAAATACTCCAAAATATAACGCCAAACGATATATCAAATGAAAAATTCCCCTATATGACATACCAAGAAATAGAGATAGCATATGCAAAAATAATAGCATGTAGAGTTACATATGTAGGTGAATTAGGTTGGGAATTATATATACCAACTGAATTTATGAATAGTGTTTTCCCTATAATTTTAAATTCTGGTAAAAATGAAAACATGTGCCTTGCTGGTTACCATGCTTTAGATTCTTTAAGATTAGAAAAAGGTTATAGATCTTGGGGCCACGATATAACATATTTAGATACTCCCATTGAAGCAGGATTAAACTTTGCTGTATCAATGAATAAAGAAACTAAATTCAAAGGAAAAGATGCATTAATTAAACAGAAAAACTTAGGTATACCACATAAACGTTTAGTTATGATAATTTTACAAGATCCAGATCCAATTCTACTAGGAGAAGAACCAATTTTCCATAATAATAAACTAGTAGGAATTGTTACATCTGGCAATTATGGACATTCATTAGGGAGATCAATTGGACTTGGATATATCAATAATAAGTCTGGTGTAAATTTAGAATATATTAAATCAGGTTCTTTTGAAGTACAAATCGGTTTAAAAAAATACCCTGTAAATTTACAATTTAAACCTGCTTATGACCCTAGTAACGAGAAGATTAAATCATAAAATTAATTGATAAATATATTATATGGAGATAGATGATTAATGAATTACATTGATTCACACGCTTATGTTTGGTCTAATGATAAACCTCTTACTTTAAATTCTAATAATAAATTAGAATTACCTCCTAAAAAAATTGAATTTTCTCCACCTGAATTACTACTAAGAAATGCTAGACCTTCATCAGTAGAAAAATTTGTTTTAGTTCAAGCTCCTAAGTATTTATATGATAATAGTTACATTATTGAACAAATTCAAAGGTTTCCAGAAATTTTTAAAGCTATTTTATTAATTGATCCAAGTAACAATGATATTTCATATGAAATAAATACATTTTCTAAATTGGGTATAAATGCATTTCGAATTATAAATACTCAAATTAATGAATTAGAAAAATATAATAAACTATTAGAAATTGCTCAAAATAATAATCATATTATCTCTTATTCTAATCAGACAGAAAATTTTCTTTTTCTAAAAAATGTATCAGTAAAATATCCAAATCTGAGAATTGTAATAGAAAACATAGGTAACATTTATAATGATAAAAAAACATTTGATGTAAAGTTAAATCAACTATGTGAATTATCTTCAAATAAAAATATATATGTTCAATTATCTGGATTTCATGCGATTGAATTCAATAATGATAAAATAAATATTATTAAAAAGTTAATTGATTCATATACAGATAAACGTTTATTATGGGGAAGTAATTATCCTTTTCAAATATTAGAAAAAACTTATCATGATTCAATTTCAATTATTAAATTGATTAGTTCTTTTTTATCAGAAAAACAAAAAGACCAAATACTTTCTAATACTGCTAAAAAGTTATTTTTTGATTAATATTTATATTTGCTTAATATTTTAATATACTGTATACGTACAATAAATTAATTCTGATATTAAGGATTTTAAAATGATGAAAAGAAAATTATATTTATTTCAAATTTTTATACTAATATTAACTTTCTCCTCTTGTACCTATATATATTCTGAAGCCCCTTTTGATAACTCAGAACTTACACCTTTAGGAGAAACTGATTTCGGTAAAGATTTTCTTTTAATTAGTGAAAAGATAAACGCAACCACTGAATCTGCATTAGGAGGATCTGGAACAGGTGAAGGATTAACCAAAGATGATTTAATTTATGTAGTTAATGATGAATTTTTAATTGAACAATCATTAGAAGAAACACTAGATGGTAAAGTATCTCTAAGCTATTTATTAAGAAATGATACCCATATTTTTTCTTGTAGTGCCGTATACGAACCAACAGAAACCCAGAATCTTGATAATGTTCAAACTAAAGAAACTGAAGACGGAGACCTTGTAATTTCAGGAGATGTAGAAACATTAAAGCAAATTGCCTTAGATCAATCATTAAATACAACCAAAATTTGTATAGCTATACCATTCATTAACGAATCTAAAGTTGATAGCAACAGGTTAGAAGTAGTTGAAGTGATTAAAGAAGTTGAAGTAATTAAAGAAGTAGAAGTAATTAAAGAAGTAGAAGTAATTAAAGAAGTAGAAGTAATTAAAGAAGTAGAAGTAATTAAAGAAGTAGAAGTAATTAAAGAAGTAGAAATACCAGCCACAGGAGCATGTTCTAGTAATCAGGGAGATTTATCAGTTAAAACTGGTGCAATTAATTTATTCTTTTTATTTAGCCCACTCTTATTTATAATATTTAATAAAATATACCGTAAACGCTTAAGATAAAGTTCAGACTATATTAAAATCATTTAAATAGCTTTAATGTTAATCAAATACCCAGTTTTTAGAATTCAAATTCAGATATTCTTTTCTAAACATATAATCAGGAACATAATTTCGCACTTTCTGCCAAAATAAATTTGAATGATTATGCTCTATTAAATGGCATAATTCATGAACAACTAAATAATCTATAATTTTTATTGGTGACATAATAATTGGCCAACTATAAGAAATATTCCCATTAGATGAACATGAGCCCCACTTAGACTTATATTTTTTTATTCTTATTGATTTTGGTTGTACATTAATAATTTTCGAATATAAAATAGTTTTTTCATAAAGATATTTTTCAGCATGATTAATATACCATTTTGATAATAGCGATTTGATTTCATCTGAATTATTAATATGTTTTTCTTTAATAATTAATTCAAAAACACCACCTTTAAGTTTAATTGAAGTAGTATTACCTGAAGTAATTTTTAAAATATAATTTCTTCCTAAATATAAAAACTTTCCACCATTCCTATACTTATTAATTTGAACTGTAGAATAATTCTCTAATTCATTTAATTTCTTCTTCATCCAAGTAGACCAATTAATAATCAAATCTTTTATTTGCTTATTTGAAAGATGTTTTGGAACTCGTATTTCGAAATTACTTTTTTTAAGCTTAATTGAAGCAGTTTTTTTTCTATTTGACTTTATAATTTCAATTGGAAAATCAAAATCATTTATAAATTGAATCATTAAATTAACATATAATATAAGTTATATTAAGGTTTTAATTATTATTTTTCTAATAGACACAATATATCTATATCAGTTTTCACCCATTTATTTGGAATTGTAGAATATAAATCCTCAATTATTTTCCATTCATCCAAGGTGAATTCTTTTCCTAGCTTATATTTTCCATAGATAGATCTTCGAGTATAACTTCTTCCTGCAGGGGATAATAAATCGAATTTTACTAATTTCCTAAGTCTTGAATCAAAAGTTACTTCAAAGAGACTTTGGCTTAAATGCATATTTCTAGACCATTCTGGATAAAGTTCAGCGTAACCTTCATTATTTATCTTATTAATTAAAGTTAGCTTAATTAAACTTCTACTCACAATAGTATCTTTTTGACTATTTCTCCAGGACATTAAAATAGCTGTATCTATAAATAGTGAATCAGGTAAAATTAACATAAATTCATAATTATTTAAATAACTCCTTACTCACGATAGTATCTTTTTGTGGTAGAAATTTTATTCTAATCTTTACCAAACTATCTAAACATCTTTAATTACATCTATAAAAACTTTGTCTCTATACCATTCAAGCTCTTTTATGCTTTCTCGAATATCATCTAAAGCCAAGTGTTTTTTTGGTTTAAATGGGAAATAGGCATTTTTGCCATACCAGCGCTTTACTATTTCTTTAATTGATGACACATCGATTATTCTGTAATGGAAATAAGATTCTAGTTCTGCCATTTCTAGCCTTAAAAACCTACGGTCTTGATGAATAGAATTACCACATAATGGAGACACACCATTTGGGACCCAATCTTGTAAAAATTTCAGTGTCTCTTTTTCCGCTTGCTTAATTTTAACATCAGATTTTTCAACTCTATCAATTAAGCCGGATGAAGTATGTGCCTCTAAGCTCCAGGCGTCTATTTTTTTAAGTTCCTCTGAAGTTCGCTTAATAGCTATTACGGGACCTTCAGCAAGAATATTTAAATTTGAATCAGTAACAATACTGGCAATTTCAATAATGACATGTTCTATCGGATCTAAACCTGTCATTTCAAGATCTATCCACACTAAGTTATTTTTATTAAAACCAGATATCGGGTTCATATATAAGATACTCCTAAATCAACTAATTAAATAATTTCATAAATTAATCATTATATATTAAAAACTTTTAAGGAATTTTGTATTCAATTTAGCTACGTAACTAAAAGTTGGATTTATATAATGTGTACATCTAGCTTCTAATACTTGAGCTAATAGCATATATGCCTCTTCGGGATCATAATCATAATCTTCATGTAACCATAATAACATTTCAGATAAAGCAATTTTAAAAGCATCATCAGATGGTCTAGCTTGACCTGTCGTCATAATATAATCTTCATTAGTAATCCTAGGCCATGTCATAGATTTTGGCTTTTTTGAAATTGTGCATTCTATTATTACACGTCCACCTGCTTCTATTCCTCCAGAACCACAAATTTCACCGTCTCCCTGTATAGCATGCATATCACCAATATGTAATAAAGCACCATCTACATATACAGGTAAATGAACATAAGAACCTGCACAAATTTCTTGTATATCAAAATTACCTCCCCATTTTCCTGCCCACCTATTATCTTTTTTTATCAACTTAGGAGAACATCCTATAAATCCAATCATCGGTTTAACAGGTATTTTCAATCTATCGTTCCATATAATATAACCATCTTTTATTTCAACAACTTTATGATTAAATCTAATTCCTTTATTATGCATCCAATTTGGGATAAGGTTATTGTTTTGATTAAATTCAGTAAATCCTATAGGATCCAAATCAATTTTTTTAATATGTACTGTTAGCATATCCCCAGGTTTAGCTCCATTTATATAAATAGCTCCTGAAACTGGGTTAGGTCCAATTATTTTTTGATTTAATTTATGTTTATCAGGATGATTATTTATCCAAGGACCTTTATTTATTTGAGTTTGAATTTCTATTTCTTCTCCAGGTTCAGCAAATAAGGTTGGTTTATTATCTGGGCCAGTTTCAAAATACAAAATATCTGTAGACACATGTTTCATAATTACACCATATTATTTAATATATTAATTTTTATATCGCTTATAAAAAATTATCCAACTAATTCTATTTCAAATTCATCAATAGAAAATTTACCTCTAACCTCTTCTTCAAATCCAACAAAAGAAAAACCATAACTTTCACAATTCCTCAAAACTTCTTTTATAGGTACTGGCTTTTCTAAAAGCCCCTTCCAACTATTATTCCAGTTAGATTCGTCAGAAGAAATATCAATTTCCTCAGGTTTAGTTGCCCATTTACCTTCAGATATTATTAATGGAAACGAAGTATTATGCCACCTTGTATTATTTGAATATACCCAAAAATAACATTTTGCATTATATAAATTTAAATTGTCACCCCTAAGATAAACTGAAATAGAAGCATTTTCTAAATTTATTGGCTCTGCGTCAATCCAGTTCCTGTAAAAAATAAAAGGCAAAATAGACATAGGTACTTCAGGAGTGTCTGTACTCCATCTTTTTTCATCTGTCCATACATATCCTGAATTATTTACACCTCCAGTTTTAGAATGAGTAGTCAAAATAAAAATATTATTGCCATTTGCGACTATACTTGCGTGGTAATCATACGAACACCAAGATTCAGGACCAAAATCAAATGTATTCTTCAACTGTTTTCTCCTTACGAATTTCCCATATTATACAATGAGTTATAGATTTATTGATAACTATTATCATCTAATATTTATATAGTATCAAAATATATATGCTATTATAAATTATATATATAAAAGATATTAGTCTAAAAATAATAAGGGTTATTTTTATGATCATATTGAAATTAAAACACATTAAGTTACGTTGCTTTAATTTTATAATATATACTCTAGCGATAATAGCATTAGTGGCTTGTAATGGTTGTGTTGGACAACAAGAGGCAGCAGAAGTCGAGACTAATATACAATCCACATTTGACACATCTTCAACTAATACAGCATCCACATCAATTAAAAAAAAATTGACAATAACTTCCGCTATTTGTAACGACGAACAGGGACCTGACTGCCGCAAATTACGATTAGGTGACGACTATCATACAAATTCTACTCCACAAAGAGGCTATTTGTATTCTTGCGATGAGAAAAACCCTAATGCACCTGGATCCGTGGCAAGTAAAATAACCTGGATTAATTTTGTTGAAAATGTCTGGAATTTCTTCGAAAAACCATGGTTACCTGAAGGTAGTTTTAGATCTGATACGGGAAATTACACTGAAACGCTTTCCACAGAAGATCGCAAAATAAATATAAACAACCTTCCAGTAGATGGGAAAATTGGCGACTGGCCTATGACTAACTACTCAAAACTTACTGAAATAGATTCAAATCCTGGAATACCAAGTTCACACAGTTATTCATTCACTTATCCAATTCAACCTTCTAACACTCCATCACCAGCATGTGTTTCTCTTGGTGCTATTGGGGTGACCAAGAATGGAGTAGTTATTTATAGCGCTGTAGATGGACGTGGAAATGATGCACTAGCACATGAAATTGTAGATGTATTTGGTGGGCACCCAGCTATGAGTGATTACCACTATCATTTCATACCTGAAAGATTAGATAATAAACATATGAGTAATGGTCATTCTGAAATAGTTGGTTATATAAATGATGGATTCCCTATTTATGGTTACATAGGGATAGCTGGAGTTGAAATGTCGAATGATGACTTAGATGAATGTCATGGACATGCGCATGGATTACTTGGGTACCATTACCATGCGACTATAGAATATCCATATACAATTGGTTGTTACATGGGTATACCGGTTTTAAGTTCGTCAAATGAGAATACTAACATTAGTCGGCCGCCACCAGCAAGGTAACAACAACGCTTACTGAATAGTCAAATAAAATTGTATTGACATTCTTTTATTCTTGTTGTTCTATATGATTAAAAATATGCTTAAGGAGTAATATAATCATGGCTACTAATAGAGGTGTTGCATATATAGGAACTGGGAAAGTTGAAGTACAATCTATTGATTTCCCTGAGTTGGCGTTGGGTGATAGGAAATGTAATCATGGTGTAATATTAAAGGTTGTAGTGACTAACATCTGCGGAAGTGATCAGCATATGGTACGTGGACGTACAACTGCACCTTCGGGGTTAATACTCGGTCATGAGATTACAGGTGAAGTTATTGAAAAAGGTAGCGACGTTGAATTTTTAAATATTGGAGATATAGTTTCAGTTCCATTTAACATTGCGTGTGGTCGTTGTCAAAATTGTAAAGAAGGTAAAACAGGGATTTGTCTTAATGTAAATCCTATTCGACCTGGAGCTGCATATGGTTATGTTGATATGGGTGGATGGATAGGTGGGCAGGCTGAATATGTTATGGTTCCTTATGCAGACTTTAATCTATTAAAATTTCCAGATAGAGAACAAGCTCTAGAAAAAATTAAAGATTTAGCATTACTATCAGATATATTTCCTACAGGTTTTCATGGGGCATACACAGCTGGTGTAGGTCCAGGTACAATAGTTTATATAGCTGGAGCAGGGCCCGTAGGACTTGCATCAGCTGCTTCATCTCAATTGCTTGGAGCAGCATGTGTTATTGTCGGTGATTTAATTCCAGAAAGATTAGCACAAGCAAAAAGTTTCGGATGTGAAACTGTAGACTTAAGCAAGGATGCTACCTTGGCTGAGCAAATTGAAAATATTGTTGGCATTCCAGAAGTAGATGCTGCAGTTGATTGCGTAGGTTTTGAAGCGCGAGGTCATGGTTCTGATGCTGGAGTAGAAAAACCTGCAACTGTATTGAATTCGATTATGGAAGTAACACGAGCTGGAGGATCTCTTGGTATTCCAGGACTTTATGTTACTGGTGATCCCGGTGGAGTTGATGATAACGCCAAGATTGGTATGTTAGGCATACGAATTGGTTTGGGCTGGGCTAAGTCTCATAATTTTACAACAGGACAATGTCCAGTTATGAGATATCATAGAAAGTTGATGCAAGCAATTTTGTATGACAAAATTCAGATTGCAAAAGCAACTAATGTTGAAGTTATTGGCCTTGATGATGCCCCTAAAGGATATGAAGATTTTGATAAAGGTGTTGCAAAGAAATTTATTATAGACCCTCATGGAGTAATTTCAAACTAAAATTTATATTTATGATTAGAGGTTAATTAAATGAAATTAAGTGGACAGTCGCCTTATGTGTTCGCATATCGTGATGATTTACGTAATTTGCCAAATAAAGCAGTTGATTGTGAAGTAGATTTACATGGTGGATTTGCCGTAGATAATGAACCTGGCGGAGGTATTTATTATGGTATGCCTGGTTGTGGAATTATTAAAATTAGCAATGATTTAACATCTCAGGAAATTATAGAATTACCTGATGGGTTAAATTCAGTAAATTTTCATGGGACTAAAATTTGCACTTTTGATAACAAGAGACGCTTATTGTTACCAGCAAATAATGAGGAAAAAGTCATTGTGTTAAGTCTTGAAGGTGAAATTGATTTTGTTTTGTCTAGACCTGAGTTCGAAGAGTATAAAGATAAATCAGTAGCATTTAAACCTACAGATACTGCAGTTGTAGATAACAATGTATATATTGCTGATGGTTATGGTTCAAACTATATTACAAAAGCAGACTTGATTACTCAGAAATGGACAAGTATTTTTGGAGGTAAAACAGAGGATCCTGAAATACTAGGTTTATTTGGTACTGCTCACGGATTGAATCCCTCACCAGATGGAAAACATCTTTCTATTGCGGATAGACCACATTCGAGATTGGAGCATTTCACTTTTGAGGGAAAGTTTAAAAAATCATTTCGTATTCCTGATGGTTCTAAACCCTGTGGGGTAGATTTTATAGAATGGCAAGGACGTTCTTTGGCGTTGATAGGTAGTTTAAATGACCCACATGAAGATAAACCGGCACCAATATATATATTAGATACAGAATCTTATGAAGTTTTGTCTACTATACGACCTAAAGAAGATTTCAATATTGAACTTGCAGATCATATACATAACACAGTTTGGTATAAATATAGGAATAATTTATATTTAATATGTCAAGCATGGAATCCTGGATATTATTTTGTTCTCGAATTAGTAGCATAATTTACTAAATATGTTATTTAGATATAATTTAAATACGTATTTATTGTAAAGTATGAAAAAATACTTCTATTTAGTTACTAATATTCAACACCAACAGTATATAGATTACTGCTTCCTTGTCTATTAGAAGTAAAAATTATTTTACTCCCATCTAATGCCCAAGAAGGATACTCATCACTTGAATCATTATTTGTAATTCGTGATTGATTAGTCCCATCTGCATTCATTACATAGATTTCATTATTTCCATCTCTATCAGAAACAAAAGCTATTTTTGATCCATCTGGTGACCAAGAAGGAAAATTATCATTTGAATCATTAGAAGTATTTGTAAGGCGAATATGATTAGTTCCATCTACATTCATTACATATACTTCTTGATTACCATCTCTATTTGAACCGAAAGCTATTTTTGTGCCATCTGGTGACCAAGAAGCAAAATAATCATCAATTGTCTGGTATTTCCAGAAATTATTGATTGTATTAATAGAAGACCCATCTACATTATTTACACAAATATCCCTATCTGATCCTTGGTATGCACAGTCAAATACTACTTGTGTTCCATCTGGTGACCAAGAAGGGCCCCAATTAGTACCAAGGTTTTGGGAAATGCGCATTTGATTAGTGCCATCTGCATTCATTATATAGATTGTGAAGCTCGCATCTTTATCTCTTTTAGAATTAAAAGCTATTTTTGTTCCATCTGGTGACCAGGAAGGATTTAAATCAGTATAAGTATTATTTGATATATTAGTTTGGTTAGTTCCATCTGTATTCATTACATAGATTTGCCATTTTTCAGTTCTATTAGAAGCAAATAATATTTTATTGCCCATTTGCACATCATCATAAGATGTTGGGCCAAATGAACCATAAGTGTTCCCAAGGTTGTCAGGGAAATTATTTGCAACTATAGCAGTGACAGCTTCAGTAATAATAATAGTATCACTAACTTGATTTGAATTATCACTAACATCTAATTGCTTCATTAAATCAATAATTTTCGCATATTCATCACTAGTATCTTGAGAAGTTACAGATTCAGTAACTAACAATGACAATTCATTTATAGATTGATTTAATGAAGCTATATCAGATTGATTAGTCCATATATTTTTAATATTATCTTTCATTATTTTTTGATTAGATAATATTTTTTTCACATCATCAATTAATTGTTTAAAATCTTCTTCTTCATAACTTGATTTATCTAATTCTGATATAGCTTCCTGTAATTCTGATATAGCTTCGCTAATATCACCATCTAGATAAGTCGCTTTTGAATCAGTAACTGACTTTGAATTGTTTGAAGGATTAACATTAACTTGTCTCACATTGGAATTAGAATTTTTTGACCCAGTTCCAAAACCAATAACTCCGTTTGAACTAAGGAGTAACACAATTCCAATAGCAATTACTAATAAAATTAAAATAATTGATACGGACCAATCTTTTAGTATATTTATCATTTAACAATTACTTTCTATTATATATTTCCTATAATTTTTAACATACATATACATTGTTTGTAAGAGTAAATTTACCTATCTAGTTGAATCTAAACATTAAACAAGTCAATTTAGATTATCTTAAGTCTATTAACAGCTATTAAATTTACATGTATCTATACTAAATTTTACCATACTGAGAAATTATTGCCTGGAAGATAATCAGGAATTTATTTATATCATAAATATTGGTTCAACTAATTATTGAAAACAGAGGTGATCGCTTTTGAGACAGCTAATACAACAGATGGATCAAAGGAATTAGGTATAATGAAATCGGCAGATGGTTCAACAACTAGTTCTGCTAAGGCATGAGCAACAGCTATTTTCATTTCAACAGTAATCTTTGGGCAACGTACATCTAATGCTCCACGGAAGATACCTGGAAATACCAGACAATTATTGATCTGGTTGGGGTAGTCAGATCTACCTGTAGCTATTATCGCAGCACCAGCTTTAATAGCAAGTTCAGGAAGAATTTCAGGATCTGGATTAGACAAGACAAAAACAATTGGCTTCGTGCCCATACTCTGTATAATTTCTTCAGTAACTATGTTTGGAGCAGAAACACCTATAAATACATCTGCCTCTTTCAGAGCATCTGCTAGATCACCTTGCAAAGATTGTGAGTTTGTTATTTTTAAGATGTCTTGTTTAACTTTGTTGAGATCTGGTCTTTGCTTACACACAATTCCTTTACTATCTACCATGACAACATCTGATACTCCATAGGTTTTAAGTAATTTTGCTGTAGCGATACCAGCAGCACCAACTCCACTAATTACTACTTTAACAGCATTAGGATCTTTGCCAACTAGATTCAATCCATTAATTAATCCAGCCAACACAACGATAGCTGTCCCGTGCTGATCATCATGAAAAACGGGAATACCAATATGCTGGAGTCGTTCTTCAATCTCAAAGCATTTTGGAGCAGCAATATCTTCCAAATTAACACCTCCAAAACTAGGTGCAAGATTTGTGATAATATCTACAATTGCGTCCTTATCTTGCGTGTTAAGACAAATAGGAATCGCATCAATACCAGCAAACTTTTTAAAAAGAACTGCTTTCCCTTCCATTACAGGCATAGCTGCTTCTGGACCAATGTTTCCTAATCCAAGAACAGCAGATCCGTCAGATATAACCGCAACTGTATTTGCCCTATTAGTAAGTTTATAGGACTCGTTTACATCTTTAGCAATGGCCATACTAACGGCAGCTACTCCTGGAGAATAAACCAACGATAAATCTTCCATAGTATCTAATGATATTTTGGGGGTCATAGATATCTTACCTTTATATAACCTATGTAACCGAATTGCTTTTTCTGAATATGTCAATCTTATAATCCTATCTTCCATTTGAATTATTTGATAATGATAAAATTCCGAATTCGTATTTACTTATCAAAAATTATATTCTATTCTTTTTAATATTCCATGATTCCCAATAAGTAACGTTTTCAACCGGATTTCTTTTTGGTTGCGACCATTTCCCTTTAATTGGATAACCTAGAGGAATCAATGCCATAGTCATAGCGTCATCTGGAATATTTAATATTTTTTTTACTTTATTTTCATGTACAGTGTGCAAAGCAGTTAATGTTGAACCAATACCATATGCGCGAGCAGATAACATTAAATTTTGTATAGCTCCATAAATTGACGAACCAGTTATTATGCTTTTTGATTTTGAAACATATCGAAGTACAGGTACAATCCAAACTGGAGCATCTGCAATATGGTTTGCTAAGTGTTCAGCACTTAAGAAATTTTTTGGACCCAGTGAGTCATTATCTAAATTATTTAATATACTGTCACGTCTACTACCATAAGCTTTATTCCAACTTTCCAAATACAATTCCGCAATCTGATTTTTTGTTTCTTTATTTTTAATTACAATCCATCCCCAATCTTGTTTATTACCACCAGAAGGACCTCGAATAGCTGAATCTATAATATTCCAAATGATCTCATCATCAATTAATTCTTTAGAAAGATATCTTCTAGAGGGGGTTGAATGTATAGCTTCTAACAAATTCAAATCAAGAAATTCAGTTTTGATCATAATTAAAACTCATAATGATTAAAGATTAATAAGTGCCTATATATAACAATATGCTTAAATAAATGTCAATTTAAAGTACCTTTGTAAATTGTAAATGATTAGAATCATTAATATAAATAATATTATGAATTGAATATAATTATATATATATTAATGCCAACTCATGAATTGACATTAATAAGAGCATATTGTTATATATAGATAAATATTTAATCCTTAACCATTAAGGATTGTAATATGTTTGCTAAGGATAAACAGAATAAAATTGAATAAATTAAGTATATTGAATATTGGGGGACACCCAAAAGATGCTATTATGTATGCCGGTGGAACTATGGCTAATCATATAGCCAATGGTGATGATGTGTGTACATTAACACCCACTCATGGATTATCAACTTACGAAAAAGAAAGAAATCCTTCCAATCACACTGGTAAATTTAATTTAAAATCATTAATAATTGAAAGAAAAAATGAATTTATTGAAGCTGCCAAAGAACTTGGAGTTACAGATGTTAGATTTTTAGGTCATGATGATATGATTCCTTTGCCTAAAATAGAAATCATACAAGAAATCATTGATGTTATATTAGAGGTTAAACCAGATATAATAATCACACATTGGCCGTATGATACAGTAGCTGCACACGCTAATGCAACTCAAATGACTTTACTAGCAATTGAAGCATCTTCTGTTGTACAAAAAGACCAAACTAAAGAATCTCATTCTATTAAACAAATTTTTTTTCATTCTCATCCTGGCAATACAAATGTTAGAGAAAATTTTCGGCCTACAAGCCCTACTACAATTATAGATATAACAAACGTGATACATTTAAAAACTAATGCTATGAATAAATTCAAATCACAATATTATGGCGGAGATGGCCATGTACAAAGAAAATTAGGTGAATCATTGGATGGCTCTATACATTCAATTCATTCACGTGTACCATATTCTGAACTTTTCATAGCTGATATGGCTTCGTTATATTCATTACTCCCATTAAGTGAATATGAATCTAAAATCAGGAATAAAAGTCCTAAAGATACCTATGACCACATGAGTCAATTCTTGATTCAATAATTTAAAAAATTAAAAATTTAATGTCAATTTATGAACTTAATTTAAATAGCTTTGTTACAGGTAAAAAGGGAATGGTAGTATCTGCTCATCCGCTGGCATCTGAGGCAGGTATAAAAATTCTAAAAATGGGAGGAAATGCAATTGACGCAACTATTGCAGTAGCATCTACTCTTTGTGTTGTAGAACCCTATATGTCTGGATTAGGAGGAGTTGGAGTTGCACTTGTTTATACTTCTCAAAATAAATTAACTCGATCTTTAAATTTTTCTGGCAAGTGCCCCATAAATATTAATTCTCTAAATTTAACTAAAAACGATTTAGACTCTGGCCCTTTATCCTCTTTAATACCAGGCGTAGTTAGCGGATGGAGTGAATTGCATAAGAAATATGGATCTTTAAATTGGGAAAAATTATTTGACTCGGCAATTTACTATGCTAATGCTGGATTTGAATTGTCACCACTAGGAAGCTACATTATTTCAGAATCAGTATATAAGTTAAAATCTAATGAAGACCCTTATGAGTCAATACTTGACAGTTTGGGCAATGCACCTAAACCAGGTACTAAAATAACTATGCCTCTTCTTGGACAAACTCTTTCAAAAATCGCAATAGATAGTTCAACTTTTTATCAGGGACAATTGGCTCAAAATATTGTTCAAGAAAATCAATCATATGGTGGATTATTTAAAATAGAAGACTTTAATAGCTACAAGGCTAGATGGGAAACGCCTATTAAGATAAATTACCAAGGATACGATATTTTAACTACTCCTCCAAATTCAAGTGGATTTCAAATTTTACAAACACTAAAAATACTAGAAAATATTAAATTCGATGAACCAGTATATGTAAATGCAAATCAAATAGATCTGTTTTTAAAAGCAATGAAATTAGCTCTTAGAGACAGAATTGAATTTAGTTGTGACCCCGATTACAAATATATTCCCCTTAAACGATTATTATCAGATAAATATATTGCAAATTTAAGAACAAGAATCAAAAATAAAATCCCAAACAAACAATTACTGACTAACTTAAATAGACCAATTGATGAGAACAGAGGAATGACAACTCATTTTGCTATAGCAGACCAATATGGCAATGTTGTTAGTTTAACGCAAACATTAGGTGCATTTTTTGGTTCTGGTAAAGTTGCAGGGAGTACAGGTGTTTTTATGAATAATGGATGTTCATGGTTCAGTCTAGATCCGAAAAATAACAATTGTATAGCACCATCTAAACGTGTTCAATTTGTTTTGGCTCCTACACAAATTCACAAAGATGGAAATTTTCATGCCAGTATGGGTACCACTGGAGGATATGGTATATTACAAACTACCGCCCAATTACTTGTCAATTTATTATCAAATGGGTTAGATATACAAGAATCGATAAATGCACCAAGATTTATTACAAGAGAAGATTCAACTGTAATATTTGAAAATCAATTTTCTAATACACTGAAAAATGATTTGCTCAACTATGGGCATATAATTGATAACACTTTTAATGATCCTATGGGCCTTGGGGCGGCACATGGGTTAGTGTTAGGATCAGATAAAGTACTTTATGGTGGAGCAGATCCAAGAAGAGACGGAGTCGCTTTAGGATTATATTAATTATTTATTTGAGGTACAGCTCTATCCCTTAACAACTATTTAAAAGTATCAAATATCAACCACTAGTTTTCTAAGAATACCCTTGTATTATGTAATCCAGATTATGTATATATATATATATAATATATAATGATTATGGATGAAGTTATATATCCACATATAACTTCATCTTATTAACTCATCAGTAGGATCAAGACTTTCTGTACTTGTTGAACAACCTACTAGTAACACTATTGATAAAGATACGAATAAATATATTTGATGTTTCATAATTATCAATTAACGTCTCTGATTTATTCTCTTTCATCAGGATCTATCCCTGAGGTATGACGGATGAAACACTAGTTAAGAATAATCATTTGTTCTTGTTCAGTAAGATTCATAAACTCTTCGAATGCTATATAAAATTGCTCCAAAGTTAAACCAAAATGTTTATGAAATGATTCTGCTCCACCTATCTCAAAAATATCTGGGATATATGATTTATAGAAAATATCCATATCAGCATAATCATAAATTAATAATGCAGTTGCCCATTCACCAGTTTCATATTGGAGAGTCCCTGTACAACCATCTGCACACACGATTCGGTCTCTTAACTCAGATGTTTCAATATCTTTAATAGTTAAATCAGGATGTTTCACACGTAGTTCTTTAGCTGTTTTTAAACTTGCAAGCATGTGATCTTTAAAATTTGTCCAACCTTTCTTTTCTCCAAGATATTGTGCAAGAAATTCAGCACTTCCTTCTTCTAGCCAAACTGGTAATCCTATATCCTCTTCATTCCACTTATGAGCATTTTGGTATACATGGATATATTCATGTATACCAATTTTGGATCCTAGTCCAAAAGTAGGGTTCCCTATTATAAATGATTGATTTGAGATCATTGGATCTCTTGAATGTTGTGAAAAAGCATTCATACCTTTATATTGAGCGATTTCTCTAATCTCTATTCCCTGATCTTTCTCAAAACAATAATTAAATTTATCAGGACTATAAGCCCATCTACAATACATTTCAGCAACTATATTAGCCGCTTCAATATCTTCACCTATTATAAAAACTTTCAATGGACCATAATTGCCTAAATATTCTTCTCCAGTGGATATTCCTTCTTCTACTATTGTTCGAGTGTCTTGATTTAAGTCAGAGGTAATTACATATGTAGCTGAAGTATTTTGTAACTTGTTCCATCCAGATTCTATTAATCTTTCTTTTAGTGATTCGGCTTCAGGCACTGGCGTTGCTATTGTTGGTACAGGCGTTGCTCGATTCAGAATTTCAGCTTTATTTTTTTTATATCTACCCTGTGGGATATTTATAGGTAATTGAAAATCAGGATCATTCATTAAATCATATACAGATTTATCTATTTTCTGTAAGTCAGATTTCGTGCAAATATTCCATTCATGTTTACTTCTTTCGCATTTATTTGTAAGAGCAGGTTCCAAAGCCCCAATGTTTGACATTAAAGCCCAGTAAAAATATTCAGAAACTTGGCAATTGTAGTCGCAGGTTGCATCATAATATTTATACCAAGCATCCTCTGGGTATTTATTGGGTATTTCATAGAATTCTCCTCCTCGTGCCATATCCATTGCTTCTCTTAATCGAGAAGTATCATCTTGATTTCCAAATGATTGTGGATAGGATTGATACCATCCGTAGGATATTACATGCCATACTTCTTCAAGATTTGTATCCCATATTCCCGTTTCCTTAATGCCACCAAGTGCCCATTGGTCTTCATCGAAGTACATACTAGCAGCCATACCAATATTATCCTCACAGTATGTTCCTTGAGATTGTTTCCAAAATTCTTCTCTAATGCTACTAGTCCATACTGGAACCACATAATTGTTTTCAACTAAATGTTTTAATACATTAGCATCATCGGCGATTCCATCTAAATCGTTGTCTATGAACTCAGCCAATATATTAGCAGTGTGTAATACGTAATTTTCAGGTGCTGATTTAGTGGATATTATCCAAATACCAAAAACATCTATAAATACATCCATAGTTTTATTTAAGCAGTCTAGTTTGGGATGTTTGTTAACAATTTCAAAAGTTTCAGTTACCTGACTTACCTCATCAGTAGAATCAATATCTGCAGACTTAGTTCTAGATTCAGCTACCTCACTTATCTCATCAGTAGAATCAATATCTGCAGACTGGGTTCTAGATTCAGAGGCACAAGCGGGGATAAGGAAAAGTAATCCAATTACTAATATATATTTACCTTTAATAAACATATTAAGACCTTTAATCAATAAAAATTCATAATAACATCTATATTACAATATTTTACATTTGATAAATCTCAATTTAAATAATTTTTGGTCTATTAACATTTATTGAAATCAAAATAAATTTAACTATTTGTATATTTACTAGTTCCTCGTGCCTCAACAACGATAGTCAAAATGTTTATTAGAATAGTCAATAACCAGAATGGAGCGAATACATATATGAAGTATCCAATATCGTCATCTGGCCCAGTGGTTAGTGATTCAATTAGATCTGGTACAACAAGTAGATAACCGAGTGTTGGAAGAGCAAGTAAAGCTGCTCCAATCTTACCCTTAAAGTAATATGCCGCGGCAATAAGAGCGCCAACTGGAAGAACAATGGCAAGGAAAGATATTCCTTCGACTGTAAAAGCGATGTATATATGAAAGACAACAATCACTGCATTAGTAATTGCTGCGTTTCGAATGTCTGAAAGAAATTTCATTATAGCCATATTTAAATCTCCCTTATTTTAAAAAAACTTTAATGAATAAAAATTTATAATTGCATCTATATAACAATATGTTTATATATATGTCAATTCAAATTATTTTAGGTCTATTACAGCCATTTAACCACTCTTTGTAATAGACTTAAGACACTCTATAGCTTCTTCATATTTAAGGTGCATAAATTGTTTAGCTAAATCAAAATGCTTTTCTAAACAAAACCATTCAGAATTATCAGGGTGTGTAGGAATTTGATCTACATACTCGCTTATTGAATTAATTACATTTGAAGGGATTTCAGTAAAGTAAACTAAATCACATTCATCTTTTGTATCTAATCCTCGTTCACATAAATAACAATTAGGTGGTTTCATGTATTTATCATATTGTTTTTACTCTAAGTGTTAATTTATTTAACTTGTATGAATATTTCATTATTTCAACCTACGACCAGGTATAAAAATAGGTGGGGTTTTTGTTAAATAATTTTGTAAACTTCCTTTTATATCTAAAAAACTGTTAACACAAGTATCACAATACATTAATACTCCCAACTCTTTCGATTTTTCAAATTCTTCATCTTCAATAATACCTGTCCATCTAGCTATATCTCCACATAAAGTACATATAGATGTAAATAAATCATCTAGCTTAATGTTCTGGAAATCATCTCTGTTTTCTCCAATAATACACCTTAGTTGTTCTGTGGCTTCTTTATATGTAAGATGTTTAAATTGTTTAGCTAGTCCTGAATGGTATTCAGAGCAAAACCATTCAGCATTGTCAAAAAGAATAGATTCAGTATATATTCTGGAACTACTACTACTCAATGATTTAACTATATTTGAAGGGGTTTCAGTAAAATAAACTAAATCACATTCGTCTTTTGTATCTAATCCTCGTTCACATAAATAGCAATTAGGAACCCTTCTAAATTCATTTGTTTTCCTTGTGAACCAATTATTATATTTAAAATAAGGATAGAATATTTTACGTATATATCGAAAAATTCTTTTACAGCTCTTTCCTAAAAGAAAAACTATAATAATAAATAAGAATAATTTTATAATATTTTCAATATTCAAAATATTATTTAGATTAAACATACTAAATACACTTAGAAAACATATTAAAATCCTTAATGAATAAAGATTAATAATTGCATATATATAACAATATGTTTAAAGCAATGTCAATTTAGATTATCTTAGGTCTATTAACAGCTAGTGAAGTGGTTATTCTTCACGTTCCCGCTTGCAAGTCCACACTGAACTCCCAAATAATCCCAATGCCAGAACAATGAGGACTACAGTCTCTCCAAGGTGTCTAGCACCACCATCATCGATGAGATGTTGGACGTGAATTCCGCCCAATAGTGCTACCACCAAGGATATCAACCCTAAGGCCATGCTAGTTAGTAATAGTTTGCGGTTTCTTTTCATATGATTAAAATCCTTAATAATTACATATATTTATAACAATATTTCACTCTTAGATCAATCTCAATTTAGATAACCATAATCCCAACTATCTCTTTTAGCGAGTAGTGAAGTAGTTAATCCAATTTATATAACTGCATTGTTCTCAAAGTAGCATTTGATATTACCAAGTCTATCATTTTGTTACCACGGCTGTCATAGTAAAGATAAATTAACTCGTAAGGTGTGAATATTGTAATGGGCGGATCATATTATGTTGATATAACTCATCCTAAAGATATGAATGATATGACTGAAGGTTCTATAGCTGAAAAAATAATATATGATTTAATTAATGGAACTGTTATATAATAAATTAAATGAGATATTTCTTTTTATATATACTAATTTTATTATTATTAGCTTGCGGTTCAAACGATTCAAATTCTGAAATAGAAATTTCTAACTCTAACTCTAACTCTAACTCTATTACTGTTACTAGTAAATCTAATGAAGAAAATAAAAACATTAAGACTTCAGATATTAATAAACAAGTAGATAATTCAAAAAAATCAGAAAATAAAGAACAAAATAGTATTAAAAAATCTTATCAAAAATCTGATTCTAAATATTCTCTTCCTGAATTAAGTAATTTTGCTACAAATAAAAGTGATAGGTTCTTTGTTGATTTTAAAGATATAATTGCGGGGCATCCTTTTGTAGGTTCGCGAAGTCCAAAGCCACATAACGATGCACAAGTATATTTTTCAAATACTGATCAGAGGTGGTTAAATGCTAATGAGCCTTATGATTACCCACCTATTTATGCGGTAGCTGACGGTTATATAAGTATTCCAACCAATGCTACTTATAATGTTGTTAATCATAAAAATTCTAATCCTCCTTGGTGGCATGTAGCATATGGTTTCACACTACAAATTGCGACTCACAATGGAGATGTAGTTGAGTTTATGTATCAGATGGAGCCATATATCATACCTGAACTTGCAGGTAAATCAAAAGATTTTTATAAAAATTTTATAATTGTAGAGAATGGACAATTTGTTAGAAAAGGGGACATATTAGGTTATATGTATGTTCCGTCTTTACAAGAGATGGTTGGTAGTAAATTTGGATCATCTCATATTGCTTTTTCATTAATTAAACAGCCTTCCACTGTTTATATACCTGCTATTTTTACAGAGCAAATAGTCAAACAATTTGCAGATATTTATCGTAATCCTACTGAGGGATGGGAAAGTAAAAGCTTTGGTATGGATTGGAATAGAGCTAGAGGTTTACCTGATGCGATGGGTTGGATGATTAGCGGTACTGAAAATCCATTTAATGATAGTGCCCTGGATATTTTATTATACGATGGAATTAAAGATAAAGATTTGGATTCTAAAGCAATAGTCTATCCAGAGCAATTAGGATTTGATGCTAAAGATATTTTATATAGCGAACATGGATGGGGGAACACTACGCTAGATCAAATAAATATTTCGGAAGATTGGCAAGTATTATTTTCTGGTATTGGTGGTCCAATCAAAGTTATTTTTAAAATCAAAGAGAATAACTTAATTAGAGAAAGTCAAGTTTTTGAATTACGACCAGGCCAAAATTTCACTTTGAATCATAAAAATAATTTTTTGGGTTCTAATAATGAATTCTCAATATCTATATCTGATCCTGAGGAATGGGGTTGGAGCATTGCTTTTGCTAATACACAAGCAAAGTTTATTCCATCAGGCAGCACTAGAGATGTAGAACCTATCTGTCCACCTAATTGTCCATCTACGCCTTAATTTTTTTAAAGATTTTAGTAATAGTAAGTATATTTTAAATCATATAAATCCAAATCCACCTAACTTTGAGAGAAGTAATCCTGCTAAGAATAAATATGTCAGATATTTCACATTCACCTCCTATAAAGTCACCCTTAGCGAGTAGTGAAGTAATACTATAATGTGTTGATATTCCACAAGGTTGGTTTTATGTTTTATATAGACTCAATCAATGCCCATTAATACTTTTAATCTTTCCTATACCTACGATCCTTTATTTTTGTTAATTAAGAATCCACCTTTAATATATTAGAGACTTATCTCTACAAGTAACTAACTAATCACCCTGAAATAGATTCCATAATTGGAATGCCAGATTTGCCCTTTGTTGTAAGTGAATATAGACATCATGAAAAATGGAGCATATATTGTTAAGGGTAAAATAAACCTATTTGATACAGCCTGCAATCAGTTAGATGTTACAAAAGAAGTGATTGCACTATAATAGCCGATGTACTAACTCATGAAATAAACCATTCTGCGATGGTTTACATATAACAATTTGAAAAAGGCCAAAATTTATGCCAGCTATATCTGTCGACAATATAATGTCATTAAAAAGGATTCGCAAAATTGAAAACCCTGCTATATCTAGAACGGTGGAAAAAGTTGTTGATTCTCCATCTGGATTTGAAGGAGAAGGGTTTCCAGTAAGACGGGCCTTTGCTCAACTACCTTTAGAAATAATTGATCCTTTTGTGATGATGGATCAAATGGGAGAGGTTCAATATGAGGTTGGAGAAGCTAAAGGAACGTCATGGCACCCTCATAGAGGCTTTGAAACCGTTACTTACCTAATAGACGGGGTTTTTAAACATAAAGATTCTAATGGCAGCGGAGGGATTATAGGCAATGGTGACACTCAATGGATGACTGCTGGCGCTGGCATATTACATATTGAGGCTCCAACAGAGGAAGCTGTTATGAAAGGAGGTTTGTTTCATGGTGTTCAGATTTGGGTTAATCTTCCGTCAAAACTAAAATGGTCAAATCCTCGTTATCAAGATATTCGTGCCAGTAAATTAAGACTTCTTGCCTCACAAGACGCTACTTCATTAATTCGTGTTATCGCTGGTAAAGTTGATAACAATGCTGGCCCAGGTATCACACATACGCCCATCACAATTATCCATGCAAGTATAAATCCTGGATCTTCCTTAAATTTACCTTGGGACCCAAAATTTAATGCTATTGGTTATGTGTTAGCGGGGCACGGATATGCAGGAAATGAGCGAGTTAATATTAAATCTGGACATGCTATACAGTTTGGACATGGCGATTACTTAGAAGTATCCGCTAGTATGGTTCAGGATAGTAGATCAAATGATTTAGAGATACTAATTTTAGGTGGCCAACCAATTCAAGAGCCTATCGCATGGGGAGGGCCATTTGTAATGAATTCACAACAGGAATTAATGAATGCTTTCAAAGATTATCACAGTGGTAAATTAGGCGTAATACCTGCAGAAGATTACATACCTCACAACATAAATACTTAATACCTGACTGCAGGTATCTCTTATCGAGTAGTGAAGTTGTTATTTAATATCTAGTTTTGAGACCAGAATATCGATTATCTCAACACTTGTAAGACCAGAATCTTTACTTAATTTAGATATCTTTTCTAAGGCGTCTATAGATACTCTAGTAAATGTACTCTTACGTTTAACCATACTTAATCATTTTCGTCATCTTCTAATAGGTCATCTTCTAAAAAGTCGCCCCATGAATGGTCATGGCTGAGATAATCTTTACGTTTTTCATCTAACTCATGAGAATGAGAATGAGAATGAGAATGAGAATGCAAAATGCCATCTTCACTGTTTGTATCTTCATATTGGTCTGTAGTAACAGCAGGACACGGATGGGCACTTTGGTCTGTAGTAACAGCAGGACACGGATGGGCACTTTTGTTTGTAGTAACAGCAGGACACGGATGGGCACTTTTGTTTGTAGTAAGAGCAGGACACGCAGTGCCTGATTCATTAAATGAATCTCTAATGTCATCAACATTGACTGTAACAAGTTGAAAACTTCCGATGTCATCTGTAGGTACTTTAATTACTATTTCTTCTATTGTTTCAGAATCAAGAAGTCTTAGTTGAACCTGATGACTTCCTTTAGCATTTTCTACAACAAACCGAACATCTACCTTATCATTAGATTCCTTCTCTTTAACTTCAGTAGAAGTTGCGGGGTTTTTCGACACTTGCCCTTTATTATTCTTCGCTTTCATTGTCTGTTGCTGTTTTTGTAACGAATCTTTACCTTGCTCCATTAAGACTATATCTCCCATTGTTATTGAATCTTTCTTAGCAGAACCTGAACCAAAACCAATTACACCATTTGAACTGAGAAGCACAACGAGTCCAATAATAATTACTATTAAAATTAAAATAATTGATACTGACCAATCTTTTAATACATTTATCATTTAGGATGTTCTTTCTATTACAGATTTCCTGTAATTTTTATATAAATACAAGGTATTTCCAAGAGTAAAATTACCTAATATAGTTAAACCTAGATAGAGATGAATGTCAATTTATTCTATATCTAATAAGTATGGTAGAATTTGTCTAGTTTTATATAAAATAGAAAGTTAAAATTTCATGTACTTTCATAAATATTCTTGGACTAATTTCAAGTATAATTCTTTACTTATAATTAATTATAAATTTTATGTTAAAACAAACTAATATTTATTATGGTTGGTTAATTGTCGCTGCTTTATTTTTATCCATGTCATTAAGCATAGGAACAAGGCAAGGTTTTGGCATTTTTATAGATTTATGGAGTACCGAATGGAAAACAAATGTTTCTTCAATTAGTATAGCGGCAAGTATTGGATGGCTCGTTAATGGATTATCTGCTCCTATTGTAGGTCATTTATCTGACAAATATGGTCCAAAAATTATTCTAATTTTTTCATCCATAATCATTTCAATCTCATCAATACTTGTTGCATCATCATTTAATGTTCTTACTCTGTCAATTTATTATGGATTGCTTATTTCATTTAGTACCTCAACTGGAGGGCCAGTAGGAATATTACTTTCAAAATGGTTTGCTAAAAGAAGAGGTGTAGCAATGGGAGCCGTAATGGCAGGAGGTTCAATAGGCAGTTTGTTTTTTATACCATTATTAACGTTTATTACTCTTAATTTTAGCTGGCAACTTGCATGGATTGTTATGGGATCGTTTGGACTCATAGTTGTTGTACCTCTTTTTATTATAGTTTTAAAAAATGATCCCTCTGAATTAGTTAACTTTGCCACAAATAAAGATACTGAAGTTAATTCAAATATTGATGAAGAAGGCCCTTTGTGGGTAAAAGAATGGACAAAAGCATATCAATCTAAACCTATGTGGCAACTGTCTTTAGGATATTTTGTTTGTGGTATTACTACAGCATCTATATCTGTTCATTTTATAAAATGGGCTATTTCTCAAAACATATCTACATCTGAAGCTGCTTTATCTTTTGGGGTATTAAGTGGAATTAATGGGGTTTCAGTATTTTGTTCAGGATATTTTTCCGACAAATTTGAAAGAAGATATATATTAGCAATGGTATATTTTGTTAGAGGGATAGCTTTTTTATGCCTTTTGTTATTATCAGGGCAAATTGCACTTTGGTCATTTGCTATTATTGGTGGCATGTCTTGGCTTGCTTCTGTTCCTTTAACCACAGCTCTAACTTCCGAAATTTATGGAAATAAAAAACTTGGATCACTAGTTGGACTCATAAATATGTCTCATCAGATTGGAGGGGCTGCCTCAGTAATTTTATTTGGTATAGTATTTGATTACTACGGCAACTATGATTTGGGCTTGTGGGTAGGTGTTATCACACTAATAATCGCATCAATAGTATCTTTCTCTATTAATGAAAAAAGCTATTCTTCAAGATTTTACAATAAAGCTATTAACCAAACGACCTAATGTTTATTGAAACACAAGTTAAAAACCAACTCTATTACCATCATAATGAAGCAATAAATTCAGATTTTGCAATATGGATTATGGATTTTATATCAAGCTTTTCTGAAAATTTTTGGATAATATTTTTTATTATTGGATTCATAATTATTTTGATTTCATTTATATTAATATTATATCTTTCGAGAAGTAAACAGAAAAATTATAGATAGAAGGATTTATAAGTACATACATATAACAAAATGCTTAAATGAATGTCAATTTAGATAACCATAAGCCCAACTATCTCTTAGTGAGTAGTGAAGTGGTTATTTAATATCTAATAAATTCTTAATCAGGCAACCATTTTTCAAAGAAACGCTGCCAGTTTTTATACATTATGTTTTCAATATCTGAATTTTTATATCCTCGGTTAATTAGGACATCAGCTATTTTTTGGTAATCAACTACGGTATCAATTTCAAATGGAGCTTCAGGTGTGCCGCCCTGTCCATCTGTATCTCCTCCAATAGCTGAATGTTCTGAATTTCCTGCGAGTTGGTTTACATGATCAATATTATCTACATAGTCTTCTAAAGTCACTGATTCCTTCGGAAACACATCCCATGGAGAAGGAATCTTTCCACTCCAGTCCAATCCACCTTTGTATAGCATCCATGTGTCCATAGACGTACCAATCACTCCACCACGTTCAATAACTGCCTTTAAAATCTCATCTGGTTGTTGTCGTTCACCAGGTACAATTGCTCGGCAATTTTGATGGCTTGCAAGTACAGGTCCATTAAATAAATCTAATTCTTCTTTAACTGATTGATCTGATGTATGAGATACATCGAGTATCATTCCAAGTTTTTCCATATTACGTAAGAGTGGTTTTGCAGCAGGAAGAAGACCACCTTCGGTTCCTGTAGCAGTTCCGTGTGAATAAGCACTAACTCCATAATGGGATAGGCTTATGACTCGTAAACCATTATCCCACCACTCAAAAACTTGATATGGATCAACGATTGCGTCAGCACCCTCCATTCCTATAATAAATCCAACTGGTAATTCATCATATGTTTTTGCATCATTCCAAAGTTTTAAATGGGACTTAAAAATTTTCTTTGTAGACAGGATTTTAGCTTCTTTTTTTGATTCCAGTAAACGATAATAAGCTAACTGTCCCATAGAGCTAGCGTATGCTATATCCTGTGTACGGAATTCTCCATGCGTATGACCTGGACGTTTCACGCAGGAAACGACTTTAACAAGGGCTGCAGCTATTTCAGCTTTTCTCATTTCTGGCAAACTTGCCATTGTATAGGCATCTGCCGATGTATTCGATAATTTGGGGTACCCCGGTTCTGAAGTTCTGATGCGTTCTAGTGGCCAAGACAAATCTCTGTCCCACATAAGTGCACCTATAGCCATAGGATAATCTCCATCTATAATTAACATTTTACAAGCCTCTCTTAAAATAATTCTTATAAGATTTTTATTTCTCGTTCAGAATAGTACATTTATGACTGATTTATTACCAATAACTACGTCTATATAACAATATACAGAAATGAATGTCAATTTAGATTATCTTAAGCCCAACTATCTCTTAGCGAGTAGTGAAGTGGTTATTTAATCATTAAATAAACTATAGGTGATACTACTGCTATCAATATTATGGTTAAAAAGAACGAGATTAGCTTTTGCTTAGTGGTATATTGAGGTCGGAAATTCTTATATTCCATTTGAAGTGCTACTTTTTCTGCTGCTGAAAGTTTATTAAAGGGTCTTAAAGCTTCAGAAAGTTCATCTTTTTCAGATTTAGTAAGTTTATCTTTAACAAGTAATTCACTTACCCTCTCTCGCAATACTATATCATTTAAGTTATTGGTATCTTCTATGCCTGATAATAAATCTTCTTCAGATTCTTTAGGTATAGAAGTAACAGAATTTGATTCTTGAGGATAGTAACTAATGTTTTCAAGTTTTCTAAGATTCTTCCCCCCACAAAAATAACACTCAGACCAATTATCTCCTGATTCATTTTCACAATCTATACAGTAAGTTGATGACACATCTAACTCTTTCTAAATAATGATTCTGAATATATTTTTAATATAAATATAAGGTATTTTTAAGAGTAACTCTACCTGTAGCTTGCTCTGTGACGCAACCGACTACTAGGAACATTAATATTGTTATGAATAAAGATTAATAATTACATATATTTATAACAATATTTTACTTTTAGATAAATCTCAATCTAGATTATCTTTATCCTTCCTAACGTCTCCTGAAATATGGCAAGCAGAAGGTATTTCCACAGTGGGCTACTTTCAGATCAGCGTTGGTAGAATCGTAATAACTTATGAGTCCCAAACCGTCAGTACCTATGGTCACTGATGGGTAATATCCAACATTTCCTGTGGTATCCAGGGAGGTTATGCTAGCCTCGGTACATACAGTATTGATGCAGTGCGCTACTTTCAGATCAGAGTTGGTACCATCCAAATAGCTTATGAGCCCCAAACCGTCAGCACCTATGGTTATAGATGAGTGATTTCCAACAGTTCCTGTGGTATCCAGGGAGGTTAGGGTAGCAGTATTACATGCAGTATTGATGCAGTGGGCTACTTTCAGATCAGAGTTGGTAGCATCGTAATAGCTTATGAGCCCCAAACCGTCAGCACCTGTGGTCACTGATGAGTAAGATCCAACAATTCCTGTGGTATCCAGGGAGGTTATGCTAGCCTCGGTACATGCAGTATTCGTGCAGTGGGCTACTTTCAGATCATTGTTGGTCATATTAAAATAGCTTATGAGCCCAAAACCGTCAGCACCTGTGGTCACTGATGTGTATAATCCAACATTTCCTGTGGTATCCAGGGAGGTTATGCTAGCCTCGGTACATGCAGTATTGGTGCAGTGGGCTACTTTCAGATTATCGTTGATAAAATCGTAATAGCTTATGAGTCCCAAACCGTCAGCACCTATGGTCACTGATGGGTAGTCCACTCCTGTGGTATCCAGGACGGTTATGGTAACGTCGGTACATGCAGTATTCGTGCAGTGGGCTACTTTTAGATCATCATTGGGATAGCCAATGTAGCTTATGAGTCCCAAACCGTCAGCACCTATCGTCATTGATGATAACCCAGTTGTTTTATCCAGGGAGGTTAGGGTAGCCTCGGTACATACAGTATTGGCGCAGTGGGCTACTTTTAGGTCATTGTTTGCACTAAAATCACTTCCATTGGTAGAGAGTATGAGCCCCAAACCGTCAGCACCTATCGTCACTGATGTGTATCTTCCAACTTCTCCTGCGGTATCCAGGGAGATTACGGTAGAGGTGATGATGATGGAATTGCGAACATCGCCTTTATCACCTTTTACGCCTTGAGGTCCTAATGAACCTTGTTCACCTTTATCTCCAGTGTCACCTTTTACACCTGTTGCTCCAGTTACTTCTTCGCCTTTATCACCTTTTACGCCTTGAGGTCCTAATGAACCTTGTTCACCTTTATCGCCTTTATCACCTTGAGGTCCTAATGAACCTTGTTCACCGTTACCTCCAGTATCACCTTTTACACCTATTGCACCAGTTGCGCCTATTTCGCCAGTTGCGCCTATTCCTTGTTCACCTTTATCTCCTTTTAACCCTTGAGGTCCTGATGAACCTTGTTCGCCTTTATCTCCAGTATTACCTTTTACACCTTGAGGTCCCAATGAACCTTGTTCACCTTTATCTCCTTTTAACCCTTGAGGGCCTAATGAACCTTGTTCACCTTGGATTCCTTGAGGACCAAGTTCTCCAGCGCAAGCAGATAATATTGATACTAATATTATCAACATTATATTTATTAATAGATATTTACCTTTAACAAACATTTTGTTATTACTTTCTATCAGATATTTCCTATAATTATTAATATAATTATAAGCTATTTTCAAGAGTAACTCTACCTGACTAATTAAATCTAAAGCAGATATGAATTACAACTATCTCTTAGCGAGTAGTGGATGTTTTTCGTTTAACCATACTTAATCATTTTCGTCATCTTAAGTATATAAACATTTAATTTATGGGGAATGGAGGGCTTGAGTTAAATCTCTTATTAGTTCAGTAAGAGCTCTCACTCGTTCTTCAAGAGCAGCTATTCTTTCCTCTGTTGTACCATCAATAGGAACTTCTTCTTCTGCTAGGCCACCTAATATGTCAGAGTCTTCTATTACTCTATCATCTCCTGCTCCATCACCTGCATTTTGTTCATAATCTCTACTAACCTGATGTAAACATTCTCGTCTAGCTTCATCTGGATTCTGTCCCCGTTTTATTGCAAGAGCTGAACACTCTCTAAAAGAATGTGCTATTTGATCTCGGACAGCAATAACTATTGCTGAATCGAATACAGCATCTTCAGTTGTCGATTGTATATATTCGGCATCTTCAACTCCTGCCTCAATTAGACATTCTTGAAAAGCTTCTCGAATTTGCTGTTCTGTAGCTTCTGTTTCTCTTTTACTTGAAGAAGCCATATATTGTTCTCTAGCCTGAGCATCGCACTGCTCAATGATTACTTCTCTTTCTTCTGAATCATCCAATGCAGCTTGAAAGGCAGCTTGAAAGTTTTCGGAAATAAGTTCTTCCATATTTTTTTGATTTTTCCGTTCACCAGCAATGGTGGTATCAACGACTTTTTGTATATCTGCAACAGATAAAACGTTGTTTCCTTTCGGTTTATCATCTATAAAATTAGCTTGCCCTATAAGAGGATTAAGAGGATGGTCATCCCCATAGGTTTTAAGGAGATCATAATCTGACATTACAGCACATAATTGATATTTACCAAGATTTTCAGACCAATAAGGCTCTCCATTACAACTGTCTTCTTCTTTTATTATTAAATTATCTACATCATCTTGATTCCAGGCAACACAATTCCAAGTACCCTGTTCAAAATCATATTTGCTTGCAAAACATTTAGATTCCCCAGCACCAAAACCAATTACACCATTTGAACTAAGCAGTACTACGAGTGCAATAATAATTACTATTAAAATTAAAATAATTGATACTGACCAGCCTTTTAGTATATTAATCATTTATTTATCACTTCCTATTAGATATCACCTATAATTATTAATATAACTATAAGGTATATTCAAGAGTAAAACTACCTAACTAGTTAAACCTAATCAAGTATAAATATCAATTTAGGTAACCATAACCCCAACTATCTCTTAGCGAGTAGTGAAGATATTATTTAATATCTAGTTTTGAGACCAGAATATCTATTATCTCAACACTTGTGAGACCAGAATCTTTACTTAATTTAGATATCTTTTCTGAGGCGTCTATAGATACTCTAGTAAATGTACTTTTACGCTTAACTTTATCTTTTTTCATTCAATCCCCAATAAATTCTCAATCCCTGATCTAGTCTTTAAAAACCTCATGGTTGGGTTGGGTTTAATACGTTTTATCCCGTTTATAATTTCCCAATATTTCTTAGCCTCTTTATCTATCTTCTCATCTCTAACATCTCCAACTAGTATTGGAGATAATTTATATACACCTGTTGAATCTACAATAACTAAGTGTGCTTTTATTAGCGCTGATAATCTAGAAGCTAATGTTCTCTCAAAGTAACTAAGATGCTTATCGTTGTCTTTAAACCATTTCGGGTAAAGTTCAGATCATCCATCCTCAATTTTATGAGTAACTCGTGTTTTAATATCGTAACGATTCCTGTTCATTAGCTCTTCTGGTTCTGGAGCAGATACATATCTTTCAATCATAGCTAGGTAGTCATCATCCCAACAAGACAAGATAGCACAATCAATAATTACTGGATCTAGCTTATCTATAGGGTTATATTTCTTAGTCGTAGATAGTTCCAGTTCCTGAGGAATCCAAGGCAATTCAATAGGCTTAGCAACCCCACATAAAGAATCAATTAAATCATAAAACTAATGCCAGTACTCTGGTTTATGTTTTGAAGTTTTTTAAATGCTTCTGTGCTTACTTGTAGTGTCTTTCTTTGTCTAAGCATAACATAACAACTGTATCAAATTTGTACACAAAGATATACAAACCTATAACGAAGGATAAAGATGTTTTTAAACTTAAATATAACTAAATATAACAATTGCAGTTTTTATAAAATAATCATTCAAAGCATAATTGATTTATAAAACCCATCGAGGTATTCTCTGAACCATAATTAACTCTATCCCGTAGCTATCATTCGATAATATTTTAAAATTATGGTATTTTAATTTTTACTTGATTTATAATTGATGAGCTTAAGGAGCAATAACATGTCAAAAAGGAATATATCTTATATCTGTGTAGCTGAACCCAACTTGGGCCCTATTGAAAATGAACTTAAAGGCCTAGAATACAATTTATCTGTTCACATTTGTAATAGTGAAGGTGAAACAATTGAAGCAATTAAAGGTGCTGATTTAATTATTAATGAAGGAGTACCAATGCCTGCATCTGTAATTAATGAGATTGACAGAGCAATATCTATTGTAACCTTTGGGCATGGTTTTGATAAAATTGATCATGCTGCAGCAACTAGTAATAACGTTATGTTAACAAATACTGCAGGGTTTTGTTCTGAAGAAGTTTCAAATCATGCAATAATGTTACTTTTATCATGTGCTAAGCATTTAAATTTTTTAAATACTTTAATTAAGTCAGGACAATGGGATAAAGCTCCTAGTGAAGGGATGAGAAAATATTTAGCTGAGAAAAAACTTTATATGCCTCCTATATATAATCAAACACTAGGTTTGATCGGTTTTGGAAATATTGCCCGTGCTACTGCAAGAAAAGCTAAAGCATTTGGGTTGAAAATTATTGCTTATGATCCTTATGTAAACCCATGGGTTGCTAGAGAATATGAAGTAGAGCTATATTCTAATTTAGAATCAATTGCTTCTAAATCTGATTTTGTATCAATTCACCTTCCTTTAAACAATGAAACTAAAAAAATAATAAATCAAGATTTCTTTAAAAATATGAAGAATACTGCATTTATAATAAATACTTGTAGAGGTGGTACTATTGATGAGAAATCATTGATAGATGCTTTAAAGAAGGGTTATATTGCTGGAGCTGGGTTAGATGTTTTTGAACAAGAACCTATACAAGATAATAACCCTTTGATTGAAATGCCTAATGTTATTATGACGCCTCATACTGCAGGAACATCAACTGGTTCAGACGAAATTCTTTATCAATACGTTGGGCAAGAAACTTATAGGATTTTAAATGGTCAATGGCCTATGTCTTTAGTTAATCCTGATGTTCAATCTAGAATACCTAATAGAAATCCAGCAATGTCAAAATAGATTTGGTTAAAAGATTGTATTTTTCCTTTTAGGCAGCTTACTGTAGCAAATCCTAGAAGAGCAATAACTGGTAAAAACTAATCAAGCATTTAGAAAGGATATAAAATGCAAGGTAACTCCATAATTTATAATCACGCAAAAAACCTTTTGAAATCTGGCAAACCAATTAAAGGTATTAATATTTTTGAATTTTTAAACGCTTCGACTATTCAAATTTCAGCACAACTTGGTTATGACATGATATTGATAGAAAACGAACACGTAATGCAAAAATCTGATCAGCTAGCTACTTCATTTTTATTAGCTAGGTCAATTGGAATCACACCAGTTGTAACAGTCATAGAACCTAATCGTTCAATAGTCTCTAAAATGCTAGATTCTGGTGCTTTAGGGATAATTCTATCTCACGCTGAAACAATCGATCAAGCAAAAGATTTAGTAAAATGGTCGAAGTATCCACCAAAAGGAGAAAGAGGACTAGCTTTAGGAGCAAATATAGAATATCAAGTTAAAGACATACCAACTTACTGTAATCAAGCAAATGAGGAAATCTTAATATTATTAAAAATTGAATCAGTAAAAGGCGTAGAAAATGCAGACTTAATGATGTCAGTAGATGGTATAGATGGAGTAGTTTTTGGGCCAGGTGACCTAGCTGCAGATATGGAGTTGTTTGGACAATGGGAACACCCTAAAGTATTATCAAAAATGGAGCAGGTGATTTCATCAGCAATAGATAAAAAACTAGCAGTTGAACCAGCTATTATGCCAAATAAAGAAGGCCTATATAAAGCTATTTCACGTGGCATTAAAATATTTGGACCAACTAGAAAAAGTGACTATCAATTATTTAGAGAAGCTGCACAAGCCGAAATTCAGCCTTATTTATAAAATATTTATATTTAAACTTAAATGGCTGTTATAAGATCTAATATTTGATTTTTAAAAAAATATTGTTTATATTATGCAGATAAATATATAAGGAGTTTACAATGCCACTAGATTCTCAATCTCAAGCATTTTTAGACTATCTTAGTTCATTAGGCAACCCTCCATCTGAAAAAATTTCTCCTCAAGAAGCAAGAAGAAACTTTTCAAAAATATTCCAGTCTCCAGGACCTAAATTAGAACTAGTTGAAGATAGATTTATACCGTCAATTAATGGAGAAATACCTATAAGATTTTACAAGTCTTCAAAGTCTAAAAAATTGCCTCTATTAGTATGGTTTCATGGAGGAGGAATGATACTAGGAGATCTAGATTCTGCAGATGGAATAGCTAGATTTTTATGTGCTGGTGCTGAATGTTCTGTTGTTTCTGTTGACTATAGATTAGCTCCTGAAAATAAATTCCCTGCAGGTTTAGAAGATTCCTACAATGTTACTAAATGGATTTTTGATCACTCTAACGATTTTGACACAGAGCCAAACCAGATTGCTGTTGGAGGTGATAGTGCTGGAGGCAATTTAGCTGCTGCGGTAAGCATTATGTCTAGAGATAAAAAACTACCCTATTTAGTTCATCAATTACTTGTATACCCAATGTTAGATTGTGACTTTACTACTGATTCGTATATACATAATTCCGAAGGATATCTATTAACAAAATCGTCTATGAAATCCTATTGGAATTATTATTTAGCTAATGAAGATGATAAAAACAACCCTTATGCTCTACCTTTACAACTAAAAGATTATTCTGGTTTACCCTCTGCACTAATAATAACTACCGAATTTGATCCATTAAGAGACGAAGGTGAATTATATGCAAAACGCTTGAAAGATTCTAACGTTCCTGTTGTATATACAAGATACGATGGTGTTTTTCATGGTTTTTTTGGTAGACCCACATTGATTGATAAAGGAAAAAAAGCTATGGCAGAAGCATGTTTATCTCTGAGAGAAGCTTTTAATAAATCTGCAAAATAATATATTCCTCACTTTGATCAAATGAAAGATTCTTTTTAAATTTAAATTATGGGCCATTACCCAATTCCAGATCCTTATTTTGCTTTAATAGTTCAGCAATCTTTTCATCTCTCTCTTTTATCTTCTACACCAATTTCTAGATCAACTGGAATGAAATTCTGGATGCGGCAACAGGGCCTATTGTTAAAAATGGCGGTACATTAAAAAGGAAACCCAAGTTAAATATACATATTAAAGTGGGCTCCTAGCTTTATCTAAATCTATATACATATAATAATAACCCAAACCCCCGTTAGGTTATTATTAATGTTAGGGGGGTTATAGGATGGAGGATAATAATGTTATGGCACCGCCACATCCTTTTTATTTAATGGCAATTGCTGTAATATTTATCTAATCGAAATGGATAGGTATGGTATCAACTGAAAAGAAAGAAGTGGGGCTGTGGGTTACAATTCTTCTAGGTGCGATGTTATCTTTAGTAGTATTTTTCGGGGTACTTACATTGTGTGAACTAAATCTATTGCCCTTTAAATAAAAGTATGCGAATAACAATACCCCTAGTTCCCCTACAATAAGCTTAGTATAAAAACACGTATTCTAATAAACATTATATGCTTAACTGACGCTTTATTATAATAGAATAAAAGTGCTCTGTGTACTACACTGTTAGAGTACTTCTACTATCCGATCACCAACTATTTTTTCTTCTCCTGGCTTTAATCCAAACATATGGATTTCCATATAGTCTTCATCTTCTTTTGCAAAAAAGGCTTTTCTAGTCCAGATAGGAGGATTGCCTGATTTTAATTTTTCTACCAAATCTTCTACTGTGAAGTCTGCTTTGGAGTTAGGGGTAATAGTCAATCCAAATGGCTGAACACCAAGAATATTATCTATCATCGAGACTTCTATGGTCGGTATATGTTTAATCTTGTCGATTATTGTTTGAGTCATAG
>Ga0209402_10000448_pt1 | contig 49869 bp, 41 predicted proteins | sample ArcticOcean_MG_C_3_FD_187437 | JGI IMG/M metagenome (GOLD analysis project Ga0209402, IMG submission 187437) | Marine microbial communities from western Arctic Ocean - ArcticOcean_MG_CB8_126 (SPAdes) (version 2) | ecosystem: Environmental > Aquatic > Marine > Oceanic | place: Arctic Ocean... | reverse complement strand
GCTGGGTCAGACTTTCGTCCATTGCCCAAAATTCCCTGCTGCTGCCTCCCGTAGGAGTGGGGGCCGTGTCTCAGTCCCCCTCTGGCTGATCGTCCTCTAAGACCAGCTACCCGTCATCGGCTTGGTGAGCCGTTACCTCACCAACTACCTGATAGGACGCGAGCCACTCCTTCGGCGCCCGAAGGCTTTCATCCTTTCCCCAAGGGGAAAGGATCGTATGCGGGATTACCCTCAGTTTCCCGAGGCTATACCCCACCGAAGGGTGTGTTACTCACGCGTTACTCAGCCGTCTGCCACTTGCCTCGAAAGGCACGTTCGACTTGCATGCATTAAGCGCGCCGCCAGCGTTCACCCTGAGCCAGGATCAAACTCTCTAAATTGAACTTTACCTAGCTTTCTTCCACTATTCAGTTGTTAACGTACGCCTTGCCTTCTCGAAAGAGGGCTACGCCAGTATAGGCCCACGACTATTACGTGTCAAGTAGGATTGGCCTGATTTAGACACGAGTTCCATGAATTGTAGTACCGGGTTTATAATCCTCTCATTAAGGAACCCAATTATAATGGATTTTACGACTATTTGTATTCCACCTATTTCACAACATATTATCTCCCGAACAGGCACTTATATACAAAAAAACAATTACCAGCCTAACTACATTTTTTCTAAGCGATTCTCCTATGCAGATTAAAGATCTAGGCGAATTCGGAGTTATTGACCTCCTGGCCGGCATGGTGGTTGACCAACGGTCCGGCTCCGGCAACGCCCATTCATTCTCGTTCGATCTCACGGTGGACAATGGCGATGACACCGCCGTCTGGTCCATAGGTTCCCATTCCAGACCGGGCGATGACCGGCCAATCAACGAACTGTTTACCACCGATACCATGGTTGAGGGTGTCCATTTCACCCGCGAGACCACGCCGTGGCAGGACCTAGGCTGGAAGTCGTTGGCCTCTAATATCAGTGATGTGGCATCCATGGGCGGTCTGCCGTCGTACGCCCTGGTAACCCTGGGTTTGCCCACTGAAACAGAAGTCTCTCACCTGGAAAGCCTCTATAAGGGCATGATGGAGATCAGCAATGAGTATGGCCTGGCCATCGTCGGCGGCGATATGGTGCGTTCTCCAGTGGTTTTTATAACGGTTGCTTTAACCGGAGTAATGCAGGGTCCCCCCATGGTGCGGACCGGTGCGCTGCCTGGTGATTTGGTTGCGGTTACCGGGTATCTTGGGAGTTCAGGCGGTGGACTAAAGTTGATGCTTGAGGGAGATTCAATTCGGAGTAATGAGAATGATTTCCTTAGGGAAAGCCACCGTAGACCCCGGCCGGAGGTGGCCGTGGGACAAACATTGATCGAAGCTGAGATTGCCACCGCAATGGACGTTAGTGACGGTCTGGGTGATGACCTCTCCAAGCTGTGCCGCGCGAGTGGCGTGTCGGCAAACATATTTTCCGACCGGCTGCCAATGCATCCGTACTTGCAAAGTCGCTTCCCGCACGATTGCGCCAACTTGGCGCTAGGTGGCGGTGAAGATTACGTGTTGTTGTTCACCGGCCCATCAGCCAAGGTTAATCATGTGATTTCTGGTCTACCGGGCGGCGGTGCCGTGGTGGGCGAAATTATGGCCGGCGAGCCTGGCAAAATTACGTTGGTCGATGCCAAAGGTGTAGAGATTCCGGCGGGCAACCGGGGCTGGGACCATTTTGGCCCAGCTAAGGATTAGCCATGACTTCTTCATCTGCTGATTCATTGCAGATAGTTTCAAATAGCTCAGAGTTCACTCAAAACCTGGGCCGGATCATTGGCGAACAGGCATCTGCAGGAGATGTCATCTTGCTGACGGGCGAGCTTGGAGCGGGCAAGACTTGCCTCACCCAAGGCATTGCCCTGGGGCTGGGCGTTGAAGGCTACGTGCGTAGTCCGACCTTTGTGCTGATGACCCGCCACCACGGACGCTTAACCCTCCATCATGTGGACCTCTACCGCATGGCCAGCGTAGATGAGGCCTGGGACCTAGGATTGGACGAACAACTGTTTGGCGAGGGTATCTGCGTCATAGAGTGGGCGGACCGGGCATCGGAGATCTTTCCTGAAGATTGTCTGTGGATTGACCTGGAATACGGGCAGAACTCTGACCGGCGTGAGATTATCCTTGAGACCGGTGTTCCAATTGAAGAGTCTCGGTTCCAACCGTTGCTGACTCTGCTGGCTGAAAAATCGGTCACCACAACTTAGAGCGCAACTTATGAAGGGCTTTACCCTCTGGGAAACATTAAGGACCGCAAAAACGGCCGCGATTTAATTTCGCGACTTGAGGTGAATAACCTGAGGTCGCTTGGATAGATAACTGATGCTTTTGGCCCTGGACACATCAACCCGCTACGCCGGCGTAGCGATTGCCGACGAAGAACGCGTAATGGCCTCCCATTCCTGGCATTCTACCTACAACCACACAACAGAACTGATGCCGGCAGTGGCCCAAATCCTGGGGCACGTGGGTCTGACCGCTTCAGATTTGGGCGGCGTGGCAGTGGCCTTGGGGCCTGGCGGGTTCAGCGCGCTACGGGTTGGGATCAGCGCTGCGAAAGGCCTGGCCTTGGTGAGTAAAAACCCAATAGTGGGAGTAAGTAGCCTCGATTTAGAGGCCTTTCCATATCTTGAATCTGGTAGCCAAGTCTGCGCTTTGATTGAGGCTGGTCGTGAAGAATGCGCCACCGCGCTTTTTGGGCAGGACGGGACCAGAATCAGGGAAGACCGGGTCTGCGGGGTTGCTGAATTATTAACGGAGATAACAGACCCAACCATTTTCTGTGGCGAGGGCGTAACGGCCTGGCGAACTGAGATTACCGCTGGGATGGGTAGCAATGCGCTGATTGTTGAGCCAGTTCCTTCGAACAGGGTCTGGGCTTTGGCGGTGATAGGACGACGTAAGCTGGCCGCTGGGGAAACGGGCGACCTAACTACCATGCAGCCCGAATACCTGAGGATGCCCAGCATCGGAGCGCCAAAGCAGCGAGACCGAGTTCCCCAAGGCGGCCGGGCAGCCAGACGTCCCATCCCGAAGCCTGCCCGGTAGCGTCCATCGGTAGTGTTTAATAGCACCCGTTGTCGCTGTTCGGCGAGTCGGCCGCGCTCTATGACCAATGCAAATGGACTCAGTATCGGGCCATGTCTGAGTAACCATACGTTGCATTCCCTACGCCTTGGAGTACCATTTGTTGTTATGCCCTGGGACATGGAGTCTCGCGGCGTCCACTTTAAGCTGGAAGACTCAGGCAGCACTCGCACCTAATACTCTCGCGTATAAGACAATCTATCGGCGATAATCTAATTAATTAAGAAATCAATAAGTTTAAGGACTTTGGAGGAACTAAATGGAACGCACTCTAGTGCTGGTTAAGCCCGATGGGGTACAGCGCGGTTTGATCGGAGAGGTCATCAGTCGTCTGGAACGGCGCGGCCTCAAACTGGTTGGAATTAAATTGATGCAGGTGGATGATGCCCTGGCCCGCCAGCACTACGGCGAGCATGTGGACCGGCCATTCTTTGCCGGACTGGTGGATTTCATCACGTCCAGTCCCGTAGTGGCCATGGCCTGGGAGGCGGACAACGCGGTGGAGGCAGTCAGAAACACTATGGGGCAGACCAACCCCACTACCTCACCCTTGGGCACCATCCGTGGTGACCTGGCTCTGGATATCGGCCGAAACCTGGTGCACGGGTCAGACAGCCCAGAGTCTGCAGTACAGGAATTGGGTTTGTTCTTCAGCTCTGGTGAGTTGCTGGATTACGCCCGAGCCAACGATTCCTGGATTAAAGAATAATCCAGAGGGCCGGTGGTTCCATTCGAAACCGGTTTCCGGTCGAATCGCTACCTGTAGGCGCGGATTTTTAACCCGCCCCTACTCGGCTAAAGAACCTAGCACAGGCAATCAATTAAAAAGGGGCACGACATTGTCGTGCCCCTTTCTTGATTCATGATTTGATAAATCCTAGAGAATTCTGACCACCTGGGGCGCGCGGGCCCAGAGCCTTTCCAGGCCAAAGAACTCACGCTCTTCAGGGCCAAAGATATGGACGATTACGTCGCTGCAGTCCATGAGAACCCAGCCTGTGGCGGCTGAACCTTCGCGCCGGTGAATGTTCAGTTTCGCCTGCTTCATCGTGGTGGCAATGTCATTTTCCAGGGCTTGAATCAGCCGGGTAGAGTCTGCCGACATCACTACGAAGTAATCGGTGAATGAAGCCAAACCTCGCATGTCCAACATAACAATGTCGGAGGCTAGGTTATCTGAGGCCACCTCAACAATCAATTGGGCTACTTCAGACGGTTCTAGTTTCTTGACTTTAAGGCTTGTCATTTGCTCACTTGGGAAGCGCTTCGCGTTATTAAATAGCTAGTTCGAGTATAAAACAGGCATGGAATGTGGTCAATATAACCATGGCACGATGGCCAGTATTTCACCCGGTATTTCACTATGTCCAATATACAAAATAATCATGGTTTTAGGCTTATTTATCTACGAACTGGACTGGGGCCGGGTTTGTTTTAATCATTGCGGGTCGATAGCCTGGGAATACGCCACACCAAAAGGTGCCGACAATCCAGCCTGCAGGCATAGTCGTATACAGGCATAGCCGTATAATCGAAGAACTGGCAATTCGTTGACGAGCCTTGTTTGAGAGGAATAAATGGGCATCTCCAGAGTTTTTCCCCGGTTATCTAAAAATGTGGTTTTGATCACAGGCATTTTATTGCTGAGTCTGGCCGTGGCGTGCAGCAGTAGCAGTGATGGCGGTAGTGCAAGCAGTGGCAGTCAACTGGTACCCCAACGGGCGAACTTGGTTGGCACCGTTGCCACCGGCCAGAAAATGGACGCGATTGATATGGACCAATTCTTTGAGATGTTTTCCTCTGGTCTGCCCGGAGACGAGAAGGGTTTCAACAAATTCTTCAGCGTTGACCAACTTCGTGATGGCGAAATCTTCGGCGACGTTAACCGTGCCGACATCTTTGGCGAGATGACGGACGCCGATGACCTGGATTATTTTGGCGCATTGCTACACGGCAGCTTTGACGAATCAAAACTGATTGCAGAGCTTGAGACTCTCTCCGGCCGCAAACTGGTTAAAAGAGACTATAAAGGCACCAACATCTATTCTCCGGAAGATGACGCGGACGAATATGACTTGAGCATCCTGGACGGTTCCACGTTTGCCGTGGGTACCGGCGGGGCCATCAATGACATAATTGATATCAAAGCCGGTGATGTAAATTCAGCTTCAGGCCCCCTGATCGATACATTCAGCGGGCTTTCCGACGGTCTCTTTGGTCTCGCCCTCAAGGTTCCCCAAGACCTGGCCGACGGCGCAGATCTGGACGCCATTCCGGGACTGGGAGACTTGCCAATATCCCTTGATTTCATCTCTTCATTGGACATCGTTGGGTTGAGCGGTGATTTAAACGGGGGCTCTCTAGACGTGGCAGTGACCATGGATTTCACCGACGAAGAGGCCGCTGAGTCCTTGGAAGGGTTCATCGGCGGAATCGTTTCATTGGCCTCCGGTTTCCTGACCGACTCAAGTACCGCCGGTCTTCTGGCTGATTTGGAAATCGACCGAGACGGAAGCCGGCTCATCATGAAGATTGCGATCCCCGTGGCGGACATCCCGGATCTATTCGGTGATTTGGACTCCATAACCGGCTCAGAATCTTCAACTGACAGCGCCAGCATTAGCCCTCCCGGCACCACAGATATAAGAATCCTGCCGATTGAGGTTGGCGTTGAGGTTCCTAGCCAAGGATCTGACCACGTCGATGAAGGTGTGCGAGTGGATTACAACAGCACACCGCCCACATCCGGTGAGCACTGGCCGCGCTGGGCTGATTGTGGGTTCTATTCTAAGAGCCTGCCCGACGAACGGATTGTCCACAACCTGGAACACGGCAACATCGTTGTCAGCTATAACTTTGCCAACCCCGCCCAGGTGACAGAACTTAGGGAGGCGCTGGAAGGTGTGGCCCAGTTTGGCAGCTATGGCGTCGCTCGGTCGTACGATGATATTGCAGATGGCAAAGTGGCTCTCTCTGCCTGGGGAAGACTGCACATTATGGACGGTGTAGTACCCATAGACATCAGCCGATTCTTCGACTCGTTTGCTGGGAACTTAGGCCCGGAACGGGTTGCCTGCTGATCTGAAAACTAGTAGAAGGTAAGGCGACAGCACACTGGGTATCCCGATTGGTTGGGATGCCCAGTTTTGTTTTCCCAGCGGCTTCTAGGTACCTCCGAACCGGTGTTTACTAATACCGAAGATTTTATTGCGAAATCGTTTAAATAGACTATATTAGTAGAGGTAATCGTTATAACCACTGCTGGATGGCTTATTTTCAAGACTGAATTAGTCGTCTATAATAATCTCAGTTGTGAATGGCTCACGACGACTGAGCGCACTCTGGCCTGCCCCACAGCCGGGCATCTAAATACCCCGTATTTTGAGGCTGGGTCTTGTGCCAATCTGATATTGTGATATATTTAACAAAATCATTTAGCGGCCCTGTTTTTCAGGGAGAGTTGTGCTTACGCCGCGACTAGCGGCGGTTTCGTGCTTTTCAAAACAGCCGCAATGTAATTAGTAGATAGGTATCCTCTGATGGACCCATTAAAAGAATTAGCTAAGAAAGGACTCTACTCCCCGGAGCAAGAGCATGATGCTTGCGGCGTGGGAGTTGTTGCCAATATAAAGGGCCAAAAGACACACCAGATCATTGACGAGGGTGTGCAGGTATTGATTAACCTCGGTCACCGCGGCGCCGCCGGGCGTGACCCGGAAACCGGCGACGGGGCAGGCATGTTAATTCAAATGCCGACCAAGCTGTTTGAACGCGAGGCTGCGGCCTTGGGTATTGACCTGCCGGCGGCCGGTGAATATGGCGTTGGCATGGTATTCATGCCGCCAGAAGTTCAATACGAGTGCCGCGACATGATCAACAAGATCATTGAGGCTGAGGGCCTGAAGATTTTGGGCTGGCGCGACGTGCCGGTTGACAAGACAAAAATCGGCGTTGACGCCCAGGAAGTCTGTCCTTTCATCGCCCAGGTCTTCATAGGCATGGGTTCAGATATTAAGGACGCTGCCCACCTTGAGAGACAATTATTTATCGCCCGGAAGGTATTGGAACACTCCACCGGTGAGTCCGGACTGACCGACGAGCAAGCAGACCGTTTTTATGTCTGCAGCATGTCCTGCAATACCATCGTATATAAGGGTCTGCTCATGGCCCATCAGATTGCAGAGTTCTACCTCGACTTGCAAGACCAAGATTTGGTCAGCGCATTCTCGCTGGTTCACTCTCGATTCAGCACCAACACCATGGGTAGTTGGCGTCTGGCCCACCCCTACCGGTACCTGGCGCACAACGGCGAGATTAACACCCTCCGCGGCAACGTCAACTGGATGCGCGCTCGGGAATCGCAATTTGCCTCGTCTTTGTTTGGCGATGACATGGCCAAGATCGCCCCGGTAACCAATCCCGGCGACAGTGATACAGCCAGCCTGGACAATGCCCTAGAATTGCTCCAAATGACCGGACGTGACCTGGACCACGCCCTGCTGATGCTCATACCAGAGGCCTGGAACCAGCATGAGAATATGTCCCAAGAGAAGAAGGATTTTTACGAGTACCACTCTTCTTTAATGGAACCCTGGGACGGACCGGCCATGATTGTGTCATCTGATGGCAGCAACATCTGCGCCCTCTTGGACCGCAACGGCCTGCGACCCTTCCGGTACTTAGTCACCAAAGATGACAAACTTGTAATGGCCTCCGAGACCGGCGTCTTGGAAGTGCCGCCAGCCGACGTCAAATACAAAGGTCGGCTGCAACCCGGTCGGATGTTCCTGGTCAGCTTTGAAGAGGGACGGATCATTGATGACAATGAACTGAAGCTCAAACTGGCGACCCGAAAACCCTACGGGCAGTGGCTAAAAGACAACAAACTGACCCTAAACGACCTGCCGAAAGTATCAGACACCGTTGCCATGGACCCGGCTGAGCTAACACGGTTGCAGCAGACGTTTGGCTACACCATAGAAGAGATCCGAATGCTTACCTCGGTCATGGCTGAGACGGGCACTGAGGCCATTGGTTCCATGGGCAACGACGCCCCATTGGCCGTACTCTCAGACCAGAACCAGGTACTCTTCCACTACTTCAAGCAATTGTTCGCCCAGGTGACCAATCCGCCTCTGGATGCCATCCGTGAGGAGTTAGTCACATCGCTTGGCTCCTTTGTCGGCAGTGAACAGAACCTGTTTGAAGAGACTCCGGAACACTGCCACCAACTTCGGTTGGAATCGCCAGTGCTTTCGGACTCAGAACTGGCCCAGATTAAGGCGCTTGACCAAGGCGGTCTACGCTCTGCCACCATCTCAACTCTCTTCGACCGAGAACTGGGAGACGGTGGACTCAAGCAAGCCTTGAACAGCATACGTGAACAAACATCCCAGGCTATCGCGTCTGGATCTTCAGTCATCGTACTTTCAGACCGCGGCGTAGATAGTCGTTGGGCTCCCATACCCAGCCTGCTAGCCGTCTCTGCGGTCCACCATCACATGATTAGAGAAGGTACCCGCACCAAGGCAGGTCTGATCTTAGAGACCGGAGAACCCAGAGAGGTCCATCACTTTGCGCTGCTCATCGGTTATGGTGCCGGTGCGGTGAACCCCTACCTGGCTTTGGCCACGGTCCGAGACCTGGCTGTAAGAGGCCAGATCAATGGGACCAAGCCGGAGTATTCCCAGAAAAACCTGATAAAAGCCAACCAAAAAGGCGTGCTGAAAGTGATGTCCAAGATGGGCATTTCTACGGTGCAGAGCTACCGCGGCGCCCAGATTTTTGAGGCTGTTGGCCTGAACCAAGAACTGATTGACGAGTATTTTACCGGCACCTCATCGCGGGTTGGTGGAATCGGTCTAGACGGAATACAACGAGAATCTTCAGAGCGCCACGATCTGGCCTTTGGAACACCTGAGATTGCAGCGAAACAAAGCCTGCAACAGGGCGGCGTTTACCAATGGCGCAGGGGTGAGGAACACCACCAATGGAACCCCGAATCCATCTCAAAACTGCAATATGCAGCGCGTAACAACGATTGGGACGCCTATAAAGAATTCAGTAAGATCTCTGATGACGAAACACGTAAACTGGCGAACCTACGTGGCCTGCTCCAATTCAAAGATGGTCTGACTCCGGTCCCAATTGAAGAAGTGGAATCTGCTGCAGAGATCGTGAAGCGGTTTGCCACTGGCGCTGCGTCGCTGGGCTCCATCAGCCAAGAAGCCCACGAAATGATGGCCATCGCCATGAACCGGATGGGTGCGCGCAGTAACACCGGCGAGGGCGGAGAAGACCACCGGCGTTACTGGCTGGACGAGAATGGTGATTCCCGCAGCAGCGCCATCAAACAGGTCGCATCGGGTCGGTTCGGCGTAACCGCCAACTATCTGATTAATGCTACTGACCTTCAGATCAAGATGGCTCAGGGTGCCAAACCCGGCGAGGGTGGTCAATTACCCGGCCATAAAATTGATGAATATATTGGCTGGGTGCGTAAAACCACGCCTGGCGTTGAGTTGATCTCACCGCCGCCTCACCATGATATCTATTCCATTGAAGACCTTGCCCAACTGATACATGACCTGAAAAACGTTAACCCAGACGCCAGGATCCACGTGAAACTGGTTGCTGAAGTTGGTGTTGGTACCATCGCCGCCGGCGTGACCAAAGGCCATGCTGACGTTGTGCTCATCAGCGGACATGACGGCGGTACCGGCGCATCGCCTGAGTCGTCGATCAAACACGCTGGACTGCCTTGGGAGCTTGGCGTTGCCGAGACCCAACAGGTGCTGGTGGCCAACGGCCTCAGGAGCCGAATCGTGCTCCAGACTGATGGCCAGTTGAAGACCGGACGTGACGCTGCAATTGCGACGCTGCTGGGAGCCGAAGAATTTGGCTTTGCCACCTCTGCGTTGGTGGTTAGCGGATGTATCATGTTGCGGAAATGCCACATGAACACCTGCTCAGTGGGCATCGCCACCCAAGACCCGGAACTACGCAAGAAATTTGCCGGCAAGCCCGAGGACTTAGTCGCCTACTTCACCTTTATCGCTGAAGAAATGAGGGAGATTATGGCTGAATTGGGCTTCCGGACCGTGGCCGAAATGATTGGCCGCACCGACATTCTCGACTACAAAGATTCAGAGAACCATTGGAAAGCGGAAGGCTTGGACTTTGCCCGTTTACTGCACCGGCAGGAGTCTAACGACCCCAACGAGCCGGTTTACTGTGACCGGGAACAGGATCACGGGCTGGACAAGGCCCTGGATCACCAAATCATCGCCCAAGCTCAGGCGGCCATCAACAACCGAACACCTGTGCATATCGACCTTCCGATCCACAACTCCCACCGGACCGTGGGCGCAATGCTCAGCGGCAAGGTTGCCAAGCTGTACGGCGAAAAAGGGCTACCCGATGACACGATAAATATCAAATTTACTGGGTCGGCAGGGCAGAGCTTTGGCGCGTTCTTAACAAGAGGCACCAGCATCAAATTGCTGGGTGATTCCAATGACTATATGGGCAAGGGCATGTCCGGCGGCCGCATTGTGGTTTGCCCTGATCCTGAAGCCACCTTTGTGCCTGAAGAGAACATCATCATCGGCAACGTGGCAATGTACGGAGCCACCGGTGGCGAAGTGTTCATCAACGGCGCAGCTGGAGAGCGGTTCTGCGTCCGCAATAGCGGAGTAAAAACTGTGGTAGAGGCTGTGGGAGACCACGGCTGTGAGTACATGACCGGCGGAGTTGCCGTGGTACTTGGCGCCACCGGCAGAAACTTTGCTGCGGGCATGAGCGGCGGAATAGCATTTGTTTATGACAAGGATGATGATTTCAACATCTCCTTCAACGATGGCATGGCCGACTTGGAGTCGGTGACAGACCCAGAAGATATCGCAACCCTGAAAGGACTGATAGAAGACCATAAGAAGTACACCGGCAGCACTCCCGCCGCCGCAATACTGGCCGACTGGGACGCCGCATTAAAATGGTTTAAAAAAATCATGCCGCGAGACTACCGGCGTGTTTTGGAAGAACGACGCAGGAACGGAGAGGGTACAGAGCGGGAGCTGGAAGCAGTCGGTAATGGGTAAACCCACAGGATTTACGGAATCAGGCCGGAACACACCCGAGCGAAGACCGGCAGCAGAAAGAAAAAGTGACTACCGAGAGTTCTACCAACCCTGGGGTGAAGACCAGGCAAAGGAACAAGGCTCCCGGTGCATGGACTGTGCTGTTCCCTTCTGTCACATGGGTTGCCCCTTGGGCAACGTCATCCCTGAGTTCAATCACCAGGTTTTCTTGGGCGATTGGAAAGGCGCTTTAGGCACCCTTCTCTCTACCAACAATTTCCCGGAGTTCACCGGGCGTATCTGCCCTGCGCCCTGCGAGGCAAGCTGCGTCCTGAGTATCAATGCTGACCCGGTCACCATTGAATACATCGAAAAAGAGATTGTTGAACACGCGTTTGAAAACGGCTGGATTAATCCTGAGCCCCCCGCCAAGCGCACCGGCAAAAAGGTTGCTGTTGTTGGGTCTGGTCCCTCAGGTTTGGCCGCAGCCCAGCAACTGAACCGCGCCGGACACCTGGTAACGGTCATTGAGCGCTCCGGGTACATCGGCGGTCTGCTGGTCCTGGGCATCCCAGAATTCAAACTGGAAAAGAGCGTGGTGCAGCGCCGCGTTGACCTGATGGCCGCTGAAGGCATCGTATTTCTGACCGACACCAACGTTGGCGTTGATTTCCCTGTTGAAAAATTACTCGGCGAATTTGACGCCGTCTGTCTAGCCTGTGGTTCAACCGAGGCCAGAGAACTGGACGTTCCCGGTCGGGACCTGGAAGGCGTCCATCTAGCCATGGAATACCTGACCCAGCAAAACCGCGTGCTATCCGGAGAATTGGTTGACGACGCCGAACGCATCGAGGCCGAAGGCAAGCGAGTGGTGATTCTTGGCGGTGGCGATACCGGGGCAGACTGCCTGGGTACTGCTCTGCGTCAGGGCGCCGAAGTTGTGCATCAACTAGAACTACTGGCTGAACCCCCGGAACAGAGGCCTGGCAACAATCCTTGGCCCCAGTGGCCGCAGGTACTCCGGTCATCCCCCGCCCATGAAGAGGGCGGCATCCGTGATTACTCCATCCTGACCAAGTCCTTCTCCGGAAGAAACGGAAAGCTTGAGAAATTGCACGGTGTGAAGGTGGAATGGCAGGCCGGGGAAAACGGTGGTCGGCCGTCCATGGTTGAGATTCCCGGCAGCGAGTTTGAGATGGAAACTGAACTGACTCTGCTGGCCATGGGATTCTTGCATCCAGAGGGCGACGGCATGCTGTCTCAGATTGGTGTGGGGCTTGATGACCGCGGAAACATAGCCATTGACGCCAACCGGATGAGTAGCGTCTCGGGTGTCTTTGCTGCGGGCGACGCTGCCAGAGGGCAGTCGTTGGTGGTCTGGGCTATTGCTGAGGGCCGGGAAACCGCCCGGGCAATTGACCTGTTCCTCATGGGTGAGACGGCTCTCCCCCATTCACTGCCGGAACACGGCTAGCCGGTTTTTCGCCTCTTCCCTGGTATAGTTTAAGAACTTAGCGGGGAAGAACTAGTTGCTTGAGGCGAACAGCCGGAATACGTCGCTGAACTGTCCGACATCTACTATCACCCGCACTCTCAGAAGCTCCCCTTCTTGACGCACGCCCAGGTCTTCAAACTCGTGGGTCTGCTTTGCTTTCTCCAGGACTTCAGAGGTTATTTGAATCGCCGCCGTGGCAAATTTCTGGGCAGGGAATTCAATTACCAAATGGAAGACTGCCAAGTCTCCGGGCAATATGCCTACGCTCACCACAACTGCAGTACAGCCAACATCTAATACAGCCCCGGTGAATAGAGGGAATGAAGCGCACTGGGAGAGAACCCCGGCGGCGAAACCTGAAGGTACCTTTGCCAATAACTCGGTGAGACCGGGAGCGTTGACCAAAGAGTCAGCACGACCGTCAAATGCGTCAAGAGAGGTTTGTGCCAAGGCACTGGCATCTTTGACAGTAAGTCCTCGGCCAGAGGCTGCTACCCCAGTGCCACCTTCCGCCGTGGCCATTGCCACGACCGCTCCGAGGATGTCGATGCCCCAAACGTCGTGATCCTCATAGGTGGTTGGGCCATCTCCGCCCAGATCGAAGCCAAATCCGCCGGCCACTTTGAGCATATCTCCAATCGGGAACTTGCTTTGGAATGGAGTAAGCAGCGTACTGGTTTCAAAATCTCCGGACACGGCAATAGTGTCCACCAGCCCGGTGGCGATGGACGGCAAGGCCACTTCGATGCCCAGGGCTTCGGGTGAGGCAAGATTTGCCAAAGTATCGTTGTCCCGCACAAATTCCATGTCCAAATAGACCGCAGAACCGAAACTTTCCGGTACCAGAAACAATAGGTTAGTTAGTTGGGCCAAGCGTTCAGGGTTGGCGGCTGGGATTACGGCGTTGGCAAAGTCTTCATACGGAATTGGCGTTGCCGTTGGGACTACCGTCGGTCCGGCAGCCGTGCTGGTGGCAGGAGATGTGGTTTCAGTTGCACAGGCAGCCAATAAACCGACCGCCATCACGGCCACTAATATGACCTTGATGACGTGTCGGTTTATGTAATGCTTGATGGTTGTGTAGGACAAAATTCTAACTCCGAGTGACTGCGGCCTGCTCTTGGATGACGTGAGACAGGTATTCTTTCATGTCCAACACCTGTACGGCGTTGGTGGTACCGGATACCCCAGGCAGGAAGCCGTGAACAATGGTCACCACGTCATCCTCTGAGATAACCTTGTTTTTCAGCCCTTCTTTGACCACTGACGCCACCAAGCTGGCAATGTCTTGTTGCGGGAGAATCACACCGCCGGGGCGGATACCCCAGCCCATCGCCAGTTTCTGAAGAATGGCCGAATCATGGGAAAAGGCCAGGATGTCAGCGCTGGGCCTGAACCTAGATAGTTCCAGTGCAGCCCGTCCGGTACTGGTTACCACAACCGGCTTGGAACCCAGAATCTGGACCAGTCTTGCGGCGGCGGAGGTGATGGCTTGGGTTCGGTCGTTGGAATCCAGATCGCTGAAATAGGTGTAAATTTTCTCGGTTTCAACGACAGTGGCGTCAAAAATTTCCAGGGCTTCCAGAGGGTACTGACCCATGGCAGTTTCATCGGAGAGCATCACCGCATCGCAGCGGTCAAGCACCGCGTTGGTAACGTCGGATACTTCTGCCCGGGTCGGTGCTGGTGCAAGCACCATGGACCACAACATCTGGGTGGCAATCACAGAAACCTTTCCGGCCTTATTGGACTTGTCCACCAACTGTTTTTGGACCACAGGCACCCGTTGCATGGGAATCTCAACGCCTAGGTCGCCCCGGGCCACCATGATTCCGTCCACTTCAGGGAGGATGCTATCGATATTATCGACGCCTTCACCCCGTTCCAGTTTGGCCATGACCAGCGCTTTGCTGCCAGCGGCGTTCAGTTCTTTTCTAGCGTCAAGAATGTCTTTGGCCGTCCGCACGAAGGACAGGGCAACCCAGTCAACTTCGTGCTCAACGCCAAATTTTAGGGCAATTTTGTCGTCTTCGGTAAGGATTGGCTCATCGATGGGTACGCCTGGTAGGTTCACGCCTTTATACGACGACACAACCCCGGAAGACTGAGCCGTGGCCACAATCCTGGAAGGACTGGCCTCCGTGACCAATAGCCGGACGGTGCCATCCGCAATGAATATATTGTGTCCCGGAGCAATGTTTTTGAAAGCGCCAGGTTGGGGGAAAGGTAATACACCGGGTTCGTCTGTCCGATCTTGCGGGACCAGCGCCAGGACATCACCGGGGTTCACCATGACCGGTTCCTCAATGAATCCCAACCGTAATTTGATACCGCCCAGGTCTTGGAGAATGGCCACCGGGCGATTGTATTTCTTGGAAATATCTCTGATGTTGGCAATGACTTCGGCGTGTTCAGCCAATGTTCCGTGGGAGAAATTCAGACGGGCGCAGTCAATACCACGCTTGATTAGTTCATCCAACATTTTGGGGTCTCTGGTGGAGGGGCCGATGGTGACGATGATCTTGGTTTTACGCATGGTTTCTGCCTCGCTGCAATCAGCTGAGAAGATTTTCGAGCATTTGACCCGAAACATGCCGTGGAGTTTGGGCTTAATGAAATTTGGGCTTAATAAAACTTGGCCCAGCTGAAATAAGTACGCCCAAACTGCAATTGGACAAAACTAACAAATTTGCCTAATGAAAATATAACAGACCGTTGAGTATTCTACGAACCTAGGTCAATCAAAGATTCAAAGAAAAAGCGTCCCGATAATTCAGGACGCTTTTTAGTTCCACTTACTTTGATGGCAGCTAGTTGATCGTTTGGTGCTACCTTTGATTGTTCTTTACTTGTTCCTCTGGGCATCGAACCGATCGGTGGCGGCCTTGATACCAACGTAGCGGTTCGCCTGGAGTGCCTCACTGCGCTCGGCGGTCCATTCGTTGGAAATCTTGATACCGGCCACACTTCCCTGAAAATGGGGCATCACGTAACGGGCCAAGAGCTCGTAGCTGCGATGAATTTTATCTCGGGGTGCCCAGTCTTCAACCCGCATCATGAACTTGCCGAAGCCACCGGTTAGCTCTTGGAGCCGTTCAATACCGGCAATACAATCGTCAGGCGTTCCGACAATCCATTGGTTCTTCTCGACCATGAAGTCCACAATCTGGTCGCGGGGTACGTCGGGCACTGGGTTTCCTAGCGTTTGACCGAAGTATTCCGTGACGATGTTGCCCGCGCCTTCTTTAATGTCTTTGATGGCCTGCTCTTTACTGTCGGCTAAGTGCATTCCCATGACGATGCCCCAGTCTTCCCGGTGCATGGTCTTGCCGTGTTCGGCGGCGGTCTCCTCGGCAATCTCCCACAGTTGAGCCAGGGATGTTTTGCGGATGGTGTCTCTGGGTACGCTCAATGACAGCACGGACGCGCCATGTTTCCCGGCCAAGGTCACGCCAGCCGGCGACTCAACGGAAGCCACGGCCACCGGGACGATTGGATCCTGGTATGGTCGGAGTTGCAGAACAGCGTCGTTCATCTCAAACCAGTCGGTCTTGACGGTGTAGGGCTCCGGGCTGGACATGAGCCGCATTATGGCGTCCAAAGACTCTTCCATCATTGCTCGTTGTCGCTCTGGCTTAATGCCCAGCATGATGGCGTCAGACGCCAGTGCGCCGGGGCCGCACCCAAGTATCACCCGGCCTCGGGTCAGATGGTCAAGTTGAACCATGCGGTTGGCCACCATGAAGGGGTGGTGATACGGAAGGCTGGTTACGCCGGTGCCCAGCCTGATGTGGCGGGTTCGTTCAGCGGCGGTGGCCATGAATAATTCGGGCGACGCAATGGTCTCCCAGCCTGCGCTGTGGTGTTCACCGATATAGGCTTCATCAAAGCCCAGGACGTCCAGCCATTGTAGAAGCTCCAGGTCCCTTTCCAACGCCAGGGTGGGGTTTTCACCTACTCTATGGAAGGGAGCCATGAAGACGCCAAATTTCATGCGATTGGGGATAGCCATGCGTACATCCTCCGTCTGTGTTATCGGGCTGTTATTCAGGGGTATTCCAGAGTGTCTTTCGGGCACTTGGAACAGAGATGGTTGGCAGGAGCGCTACGTTAAAAATCGTCCGCATAGCGCAGGCTTACAACGGATGACATTCTATCATGGAGCCTAACGGGTAAGAGGACAGTGGGTTTCGGACCAGTAATCAGTGGAGACGGGCTGGTCGGTAGGGCGGTTGAAACTAAGCGCCTATTCTAAGAGCCCACGACGTTGCTGCGGCGTTCCATGAGTAGTGTGTCGCGCCACTGGCCGTTCAGCGAGCCGATCCGTTCTCGAATGCCCACAGAGCGGAACCCACTGGACGAGTGGAGGGCAATACTGGCCTCATTCTCCACAAAGATCATGGCTTGCAGGGTCCAGATACCGGCTGCTTCTGAGGTTGAAACCAGGGAGCTGAGCAGGAGTTTGCCAACGCCGCTACCCCGTGAACTCTCTGAAACGTAGACGCTGACTTCAGCCACGCCAGCGTAGGCAGACCGGGTGGAAACGGGACTCAGTGCGGCCCAGCCGACCACCTCATCGCCGTCCCTGGCGACTAATCGGCAGTCTGGCCGGTGGTTACTGTTCCAGCTTTCCCAATCAGGGGCATGAGTCTCCACCGTGGCGTTGCCGGTGGCGATGCCATCCTGGTAAATGCTTCTGACCGCCTCCCAGTCCTCCACACCGATGCTGTCGATGATGCAATTTGCGATTTTCATACTGGGCCAGTGTCCGTTTTTATTTCTCCGGGCCGTGATTCTAATAAGGCCACAGAGGCAGATAAATACTCAAAAAAATCTCTTAAGAGCGTACATTGTAGGATTACAGGGCCACGGTGTAAACCAGCGTGTTCGGCCAGGCATGAAAAACAGGCCCGCCAAAGTGACACAGTCAGAGCAAACGTGGTATCTTTGCTTGCACAAATCCCCACTCTGGGATTGCCAAATTTAAACCGACAGGAGGGGTTGCGAAATGCCTAAGATTAAGCACATCGCCATTGCCACTCAGGACGCGGCGAAGACCGCCGAGTTTTACAAAGACGTTTTTGGACTGCGCGAGATTGCACAGTTGGAAAGCGCTAACGCTCAAGGCTATTTTCTCAGTGACGGGAACGTCAACATGGCCATCTTGAATTTCCAGAATGACGCAGTAGCCGGCGAACGAGGCAAAGACTACAGCGGCATTCACCACATCGGCTTCGAAGTTGAAGACCTAGAAGACGTGGAAGCCAAGTTGGCCGCCGCCGGTTCTGCTCCCATGGACGAGGTCAACAAGGCCTTGGGCGTAGGTATGGGTGGACCTCGCCACGACAACGTTGAGATCAAGTACACCGGCCCTAACGGCGAGATGATTGACGTCTCTGCCCACGGCTGGGTCGGAACACGCGGCTTCGATTAGCCTGAGTTAATTCTCGAAAATTAAAAAGCCCGGTTCTTAAAATTGAAGAACCGGGCTTTTTTGCTTTTTAAAACTGCCGGGTATTAAGCCCGTTTGAATGCTAAAGACGGTGCGTCTTCGTCCAAATTATCCGGATCAAGGACTAGGGCCATCCCTGTCTCAATGCCCTGAGGTTTGGTGCCGTCAACGCCATTGATCATGGCGCTGATTCGTGGCCCTTCTTCAAGGGTGACTATTCCCGTGCAATAAGGTTTGTCGCGTCCGTAACCCTTGGCCGCCATTGCCACCGGTACGATGGATATGCAGGTAAAGGTGCTGAGCTTGGCCTTGCCACTGAACTGATGCCATTCCATATTGAATCCATGGCACTCCGGGCACATTGGCCGGGGTTCTGGGGACAAATGGCCGCAGTCTTGGCACTTTACGCCAATCAGTTTCTTCTCTTCTTTCAGCTTGGTGTAAAAGGCGGTGGATGTGAATTCACTGGCCATGCTTACGACTCCCGGCGCAGTACGTTGACCACGCAAGTGCCGCCGGTGCCGCCCACGTTATGGGTGATGCCAACGGTTGGGTTGTCTTTCTTGACCTGGCGCTCGCCGGCTTCGCCCCGTAGTTGGTGGTAGATCTCAATGACCTGACCAACGCCGGATGCGCCCACCGGGTGCCCTTTGGCCTTCAGTCCGCCTGAGGTGTTGATGGGATGATCGCCGTTCAGTGCAGTCCGGCCCTCGTCCACTGCCCTAGGACCCTCTCCAGGAGCGAAGAAACCGAGGTCTTCTGTGGCCACGATTTCAGCGATGGTGAAGCAGTCGTGGACCTCTGCCAGGTCAACATTGGCGACGGTTATACCGGCCATGTCGTAAGCCTGCTGAGAAGCAGACTTGGCGGCTGACAGTGATGTGAGTTCATCAGAGTCATGGAGCGGTTTGCCTGTTGCCTGGCCGATTCCGGCGATGCTGATTGGAGTGTCGGTGAAGTTGTGGGCGATCTCATCAGACACCAAGAGCACGCAAGATGCACCGTCGGTGATTGGTGCGCAGTCGTACAAGCGCAGAGGCCAGGCGATCCAGGGATTGGCTCTCTCGTCATTCAAGAAATCCATCTCTGTTTTGTAATCCGGCACTTCCTGTCCCCGTTCTTGGGCCCGGGTCATCCGGCGTTCCATCATGGTGGTCATGGTTTGTTGGAACTGGGCCTTGGGGTTTAGTGCTCCGTTGGCGTGGTTCTTGATGGCCACCTTGAGCAGGTGATCAAGATTGGTTTCGTAGCGATCCATGTGGGCTTTTGCAATGGCGCCGAAGATGCCGGGGAACGTTAATCCAGCCGGTACTTCATAGAGACCGTCTGCAGCCGAGGCCAGGACGTCGGTTACGCCGTCGGTTGCCAGGTTGGTCATCTTCTCCATGCCGCCCACCAGAACAACGTCGTACATGCCGCTAGCAATGGCCATGACGCCTTCTCTGAGGGCGCTGCCGCTGCTAGCACAGGCATTTTCAATCCTGGTAACTGGGATGGGGGTGATGCCCAGCCAGTCGGCCACGATGGGTGCGGTGTGGCCTTGGTGTTCAAACAGGTCGGAGGAGTAGTTGCCCACGTAGGCGCACTCAATATCATGGATGTCGAAGCCTCGGTCCATGCTCTCGACCATGTCTTGGAAGGCCTCAACAAATAGGTCTCGGCTGTCCTTGCCGGGGAATGCCCCAAATTTGGACAGGCCTGCACCTACTACCGAGACCGGGCGTCCCAATTGTCTTTTCTTGAAATTCGTGGCCATTTGACTCTCCTCCGCGCTATATCACGAAAATTAAACACCGGCGATTTTGTGTATCGCAGGTGCTTAATAATACCAAAGAAGACGGAACCTGGTTGCCTACCTAAGATTCTGCCCTGATTGTCTGACTGGATCCTGCTATGAGGGCCGGTCGATTCGCTCCTGCTCTCTTTCCTCCGCTTTGTTCCTTAGAGGTCTTCCTTTTTCCGGGTGGGGGTCTTTGATTACCCCGTACGACTTAAGGGCTTCGTGGCCTTCTGGTAGGTGTTCGGTTATGGGGAATCCTTCCTCATAACCGAACAGCATTCAATGGCAGTACTTGTAGATCTGCATGTCATCGCAGGCACAGATCCAGGTACTGTGCTTTATCCCTTCGTTCTTATCTGGATAGAAACGACACGGACACAGCGGCCGTCCAATTTCGTCGATATTTTGGGCCAGACCAAGGACGACCTGCTCAGTGACGCCTTCAACGGGGGAGACGTAAGTACCCGATTTTTCCGTGTACTTCTCAACGAAGACCCGCATGCGCTTGACTGCTTTTTCGCTTGGTTGCTTTTCCATTTGACTATCTTTTCCGGTACTGGCACCGTTCATTTATTAAATGGTGATTCTCGAATTAGTTGATTAACTACCCTCCAATATTTAGTTTCCGAGGACGATACCCTCGCACATCTGCGCTCCCAGCATCACTTCAGAGATCAGCGCAGTTTCCCAGGTGGTGTGAAAATCTCGCACACCGATGCCCACTGGTATGGCGGTGATTCCCCTTTCAATAAATACATTGGCGTCGGACCCGCCACCGGTGGATTCCAAGATCGGTTCCAACCCCATTCCCGCGAGTGCCTTGCCGATGATCGCCACGGCACTGTTTTTGGGGTCGACGTTGTAGGCCTGATACGAGTTGGTGATATCTAGATCAATCGAAGCCTCCGGGTACATGGAAGCAACCTCTTCAAACACCCCTCGGAACTTGCGTTCCATGTCGGCCAACTTCTCGTTGCTTAGACTGCGGAACTCCCCGTCAAGAAAGGCCTGCTCAGGGATTATATTGCGCTTTAGTCCACCTTCCATGCGGCCAATATTGGATGTGGTCTCTTCATCTATCCGGCCCAAAGGCAAACGCCTCAGGATATCGGCGGCGATTAGTAGCGCGGAGATGCCTTTTTCCGGTTCCAGGCCGGCGTGAGCAGCCCGACCGGTGATGTAGGCGGTTACCACATTCTGGGACGGGGCCGAGAGAATAATTCGGTTGGGCGGTCCTTCGCCGTCGAAGACAATGCCTTCTTTTGCAGAAACCATGCTGAAGTCTAGATTGTGGGCACCAACCAGGCCGCCTTCTTCGTGGCGGGTGAATACAACCTCGATGGCCCGGTTGCCGCGGTTGGTCGCCAATGCCGACTTCAGCCCCTCAAGGACAATGGCGACTCCCGCTTTGCAGTCACCGCCCAGGATAGTAGTGCCGTCGGACCGCAGCACGCCGCCATCAATCACCGGCTTGATGCCTCGGCCCGGCTCCACGGTGTCCAGGTGGGCCGAGAGCATAATCGGTTTGCCCTTACCTTCAAGTTTGGCGATCACATTCTTGTAGGCGTCGTGGGACACCTTTAGCCCCAGAGACTCCAGCCGAGAACTGACCTCAGCGTCCATGGCGTCTTCTTCGCCGCTGGGACTGTCAATCTTGATCAGTTCGATCAATGTTTTTACCAGTCGTTCTTCATCTGCCAAACTATTTCTCCGAGTCTATTTGGGACTGAATCTGGGTTAGGGGAGAGCGGCCACTGCCTTGATCTCAACCAGGAAATCTTTATTGACCAGGCCAGGACCATTTTGAGACCAGGTCGGCCACCACCTAAAGGGTATTGGGAGGGGAATCGCTGTTGAGAGATATCTCCGGGTAGCCTATTATCGGCCAATTATAGGGCAACCAACGGCGTGCGGCGAACTTGGACCTCTATCACCAATTACCGCGTGCTATACTCGGCGCCATGGCAACAGAGACACCGAGACCTAAGGTTGGCGTAGGCGTGATTTTCGTGCGGAATGACACGGTATTTCTGGCCAAAAGACATGGTGCCCACGGCGAAGACACCTGGGCTTCTGCAGGGGGGCATCTAGAGAACGGTGAGACCCTGGAAGAATGCGGACGGCGCGAGTCAATGGAAGAGCTGGGGCTGACCGTTGGGGATTTACGGTATCTCTGTGTTAGCAACATAATCGCCTACGACAAACATTACGTTGATATCGAGTTTGTCGGTGACATCGGCGATCAGGAACCAAGGCTCATGGAACCGGACGCATTTATCGAAAGCGGATGGTTTCCATTCGATAACCTTCCTGAGCCACTGTTCCACGCCATGCGCTACGCCCTAGATAGCTATCGCACCGGACAACAATATTTCCCCGGTGATTAGTTAATTACCGGCGGCTAGCTAATTAACACAAAAACCGCAAAACTTGGAGATTGATATGGCAGCGAAAAAAGGAAACGGCCTGCTGATGATCTACAGCGACGTGCCGGCCGAACATGAAGAAGAATACAACCGTTGGTATAACGAGGAGCACATCCCGGAACGGCTGTCCATTCCTGGTGTGTTGAACGCCGCACGGTATGAAGCAGTGCAAGGCGGCCCCCGGTATTTGGCCTGCTACGAGCTGGAGTCGGCCGACACCTGGTATTCTGACGCTTGGCAGAAATGGCTGAAGGAACCCACGGAATGGTCCCAGAAAATGTCGCCAAGGACCATTGGAACAGCCTATATCCGAAACCTGTACAACCGAATCTATCCGGACAACGTGTCCGAGGATACGGCCAACTCAGATATGGCGTCGGTGATCTTGGTGGGACGGATGTCCGTTCCGGAAGACATTGATGAGAAATTCAACAAGGCCTACAACACCGAGCGGTTGCCGGAAGCCCTCAAAATTCCCGGTTACATTAGAGCTCGGCGTTGGGAGTGTGTAATGGGCGCACCCAAGTACAGCACAGTCCACGAAATGGAGTCCATGGACGTGGTCAACGGGGAGGGATGGAAGGCCTGGAGCCCCATGGTCACTCCGGTGTGGAGTAGCGTGGTTAAGCCCCAGATGGTCCATGAGGAGGGTTCTCCTGGGGTTTATCAGCGAGTATTCCCAAAATAAACACAATCTAGACTCAATTTTGAGCAGTTTTGAAGAGCGCTACCTGACAACAGTCAGGTAGCGCTCTTTTTATTGCACTGACAACGTCTTATTGACGAGTAAGCGTCAAGAAATAAGACTATTTATGACTTATTTGATTATTTACATGCGATTTAGAGCATAATCGATTTCTGGAAAATCAGCCCATGAGGCACGGTAATTTAAGAGACTGGTTCTTTGGGTATCCACATGACATAAAATAGGCTGTTTTTAAGCCTATTTTTGAGGCTAATTAGCCTCAAATCTGGTATAATAAGTACAGTTGAAATGGCTCGGTACCCTGCTGTTTTTAACTCCCCTTTTCACGTGTAATTGTTTCTCTGTTTATCCAACGAATTCCTAGGGTGAAATAACAACATGACGCAAACCCCAACAAGCGACTATACAGCCAAAGATATTCAGGTCCTAGAGGGCCTAGAGGCAGTGCGAGTCCGGCCTGGAATGTACATCGGAAGTACTGACCAGCGCGGCCTGCACCACCTTATCTATGAGATTTTAGATAACGCAGTTGACGAAGCGATGGCCGGCTTCTGCGAGCGGGTGGAGATATCCATTTCCGAAGACGGTTGGATAACGGTGGTCGACAACGGCCGCGGTATTCCCATCGACAAACACCCCAAGACCGGCAAGAGCGCCCTGGAAACTGTGATGACCACCCTCCACGCCGGTGGTAAATTCAACGGTGCCGCCTACAAGGTCACCGGTGGCCTGCACGGCGTGGGTGGCTCAGTGGTGAACGCTCTGTCAGTAAACCTGCGAGCTGAAGTCCGGAAACAGGGTTATCTCTACTCTCAGGAATATGAGCGAGGTAAACCGACCACTGCCCTGGTCAAAGGCGATAAAACCGCCGAGCATGGCACCACAATTTCGTTCAAGCCCGACCAGCAGATCTTCCCGATCATCGAGTACGACTTTGACATGCTGGTTTCCCACTTCAAGGAAATCGCTTACTTGAACAAGGGTTTGGAAATCGCGTTCATCAGCCATCTGCATTCAGACAAGCGCAAAGGCGATATCCAACGGACTTACTTCTTTGACGGCGGCATCGCCAACTTAGTGCGTAACGTCAACCGAAACCGGAAGACCGTTCAGTCCAGCCCATTTTATTTCGAAAAGATGCAGGACGATATCTCTGTGGAAGTGGCCGTTCAGTACAACGACACCTACTCAGAGATTGTTTATTCCTTCGCCAACTGTATTAACACCCAAGAGGGCGGCACCCACATGACCGGGTTCCGCACCGCCTTGACCCGGGTGATTAACGATTTCGCCCGCAAACAGGGTTATATCAAAGAGGACCAGTCGAACCTGACCGGTGAAGACGTTCGTGAGGGATTGGCGGCTGTGATCAGCGTCAAGCTGACCGACCCCCAGTTTGAAGGCCAGACCAAGACCAAACTGGGCAACGCTGAAGTCCGCGGTACCGTGGACTCGGTGGTTAGCGAGGGCCTACAAAGGTACCTGGAAGAGAACCCCACCGACAGCAAACGTGTCGTGGAAAAATGCCTGACCTCTCAGAAGGCGAGAGAAGCCGCCAAACGCGCCCGAGACCTGGTCATTCGTAAGAATGCGCTGGACGGCTCGTCGCTGCCAGGTAAATTGGCCGACTGCGCTGAGCGTGACCCGGCCAAGTCTGAGCTTTACATTGTTGAGGGTGAATCTGCCGGTGGGTCGGCCAAGATGGGCCGCGACCGACACTTTCAGGCGATCCTGCCGCTCAAGGGCAAGATTCTGAACGTGGAGCGGGTTCTTCAGCAACCGGACAAGATTCTGGGCCATGAAGAAATCCGGGCCATGGTTGCTGCTCTAGGCGCAGGTGAAGGCGAAGAATTCGACGCGACAAAGATTCGCTACCACAAGATCATAATCATGACCGACGCTGATGTGGACGGCTCTCATATCCGGACACTAATCCTTACTTTCCTGTATCGTAGGATGCTTCCTCTGATTGAACAGGGTTTCTTGTACATCGCCCAGCCGCCACTGTACCGAATACAGACCGGCAGAAAGGTCGATTACACCTACACTGAAGAAGCGAAGGATCAATATCTGGCCAACATGACCAGTACTCGTACTCCGCAGATTCAGCGTTACAAAGGTTTGGGCGAAATGAACCCGGACCAATTGTGGGAAACCACGATGAACCCGGAGACCCGGCAGATGCTGGAGGTGACCATCGACAACGCTGTTGAGGTTGATGATGTATTCACGACGTTGATGGGTGAGACGGTTGCGCCTCGCAAAAGCTTTATCCAAGCCCACGCCCGCAGCGTTCAAAACCTGGACGTTTAACCCAGATATCAAGACCAAAGGTCGATGATAAACCCATCGGCCTTTGGAAACTGGCCTAACTTGGTTTATAATAGGCGCGACGGCTTTTTTAAGTCGGGTTCGCGCTTATTATTACGGTTGAACCTGGAAAGCCTGGACATAAATTAGACATTCGACCGGCCGATATAGCGCCGGAGCAGAGACCGCAGGAGGAGCAAGTTGCCCGCAAAGAAAGCTGGTCGCCAGCAAGTAAAAAGAGCCGTACGTACCAGAGGAGACCGCACCGAAACCAGGTCAGCGATGGCCCTAGCGCTGCGCTCCGTAGAAGCTGGTGACGTAGCAGAAGCCGAGGTTGCCGTGAAAGAGGCGTTGATCACGTTGGATCGAGCCGTTCAAAAAGGTATTTTGCACAAGAACAACGCTAACCGGCGCAAGTCCCGCATGGCTGCCAATCTGAACAAGATGAAGGCCGCTGCCGCCTCCGCTTAGACTAAACACCTAAACAAGCAACTATACCCGCCCTTGTTCTTCACAGGGGCGGGTTTTTTTGTGGCCCAAACATGCGTCCTGATTAAGCTATGTGTATCGTGACAGATAATCGTTGACACGTGGCGGTGCCTTTGCTAGCCTATTTTCAGAACATTTGTTTCTTATGTTAATCACATTAATTAGAACCCAAGCACTGGTTTCCAAGTCGGCTTGATCTAAAAGGACTATATGGTAAGCAGTAAAAAAATGCCGCCCCGCAGACAACGTATTCTTCAATTTCTCCTGGAGTTCTATCAGGAGAATGGAATCCCACCCACAGTGCGCGACATCCAGAGAGCCTGTGATATCAGCTCCACATCAGTTGTGGACTACAACTTGGATAAGTTGGAGCAGGCCGGGTACATCAACCGCCGCCCTGACGTCGCTCGGGGGATTGAGATATTGGACCAAGACGGGCAGCCGGTTTCCAACGCCCCCAGGGTCCAAATTGTCGGCGCCATTGCCGCCGGTATTCCGATTCCCGCTTGGAGCACAGAGGCGTCCGAGTCCAGCCAAGAATTTGACACTGTCGAGGTGGCACCCGAGTTGCAGCGCCAGCACGGTACGTTGTTCGCCTTGAGAGTAAAAGGTACGTCGATGATTGACGCCCTGATTGACGACGGCGACGTAGTCATCATAAAGCCGTCAAATACCGTGAACAACGGTGAGACAGTCGTTGCGTGGTTGAAAGAAGAAGAAGAGACCACGCTGAAAAAGTTTTACGCCGAGGGCAGCCAAGTCCGGCTGCAACCGGCTAATAGCACCATGGATCCCATCTACTGTGCCGCTGACAACGTGGAAGTACGCGGTAAAGTCGTCTCGGTGATTCGACAACTGGGTTAATAATCTCTAGCACCTAAAAACTTGAAAGGCCCCGCCATTGGCGGGGCCTTTTTGATTCTTGAGAAATTCGCAGGCTCTAGATACTTTAGCGTCTGCTGTTGCTCAGAGCGCCGTAGGTGGCAACGCAGAAGGGAACACAGTATGTAAGAGGTACCTTCCAATAGAGAGCGCTGTTCCAGCTTCCTGAGAAAAGCACATCACCCTGGTTCAGCAGCGTTAGGATGGTACCGACCACAAAAGCCACAATCAACGATCTTCGGAGCATGGGCTGGTGCTTGATGGCACACCAAGTGCATTTAGTGGCCGTGCCCTGGTCTAGTGCTCCCTCTGGGACCGGTTTCTTAAAGGCGTAAGATCGGCCCTTGCCGGCTGGCCTGCCGCATTGGTCACAGGAGGTGTGTTGGGCGGTATCCCCAGCGTTGCTCACCAGCGCATCTGCCATTGGTATGCCCCCGGAGGTTATATAGGCCGGTTTCATCAATAGACACCGTGCCTGGATGACGCAATTGTAGGTGTCGGTAAAAATAGTGTCAACGGAAATTTGGCTACCTAAGATCATGACCAGCGTTTGGAATTCTTGTTAATGCATCGACCGGTATCTATACTTAGCCAAGCCCGGTGGTGCCAGTGACGTTGTACGCGGCGGTGAACCACCCTGACCGTTTTTAATACTTGGAGCCGATAGATGTACGATTTCCACACCCATACTTTCCTAAGCGACGGCGTATTGTCCCCAATTGAATTGATACGTCGCGCCCACGTTCGTGGCTACCGTGCCATGGCCGTGACCGACCATGTTGGTCTGGGGAATGTGGAATTTGTGCTGAAGACGCTAATTATTGATTGTGCCCAGGCGACCAAGAGTTGGGACATCCTAGCCTTGCCTGGTGTGGAGATTACCCACGTGCCCAAGGATGACATTGATTTGGTGGCAAGGACGGCCAAGGAGATGGGCGCAAAGCTGGTTGCGGTGCACGGAGAGACTCCAGTAGAGCCAGTGGAGCCGGGCACCAACGAGGCAGCGTTGCGTTCTGACTACGTAGACGTGCTGGCACACCCAGGGTTGATCACCTATGAAGAAGCCCGGTTGGCCGCAGAAAAGGGAATCTATCTTGAGGTGTCAGCCCGCAAAGGGCACAGCTTGGCCAATGGCCACGTGGTGAAGACGGCACGCGAGGCCGGAGCAATCACCGTGCTCGACTCAGACGCCCACGAACCAGACGATTTACTGACCCCGGATATCAGGCACAAGGTAGCCAAGGGGGCCGGTCTCAACGACGATGAAATTCATGCGCTGCTGGAGACGAACCCACAAAAACTGCTGGCGAAGTTGGGCTTCCCAGTTATTCTGTAAGGAATCCCCAGGCGAATCCCCCTGGTAAATCCCCCCGGCGAATCCAACTGGTGAATCCCTAAGACTTGCCGATCCGGAACACCTTGGTACCACACTCAGGGCAGAGACCCTGGGTGGCAGGACGGCCGTTCTTTAGTGTGACCTGACGAGGATTTGAGATCTCCCGTTTGTTTCGGCACTTAAAGCAATAGGCTTCCATATTATCCACCCCTCAATGTTTCGGTCGGATGATTGTGTTAAAGTGCGTTGTTTCGAAGCCCAATCTGTGTTTGGATTTACGTAACGTAATCAACTATACAATTCCGGCTAAAATTGTCAAGAAAATTGCGTTATATGTGTGCGAATTGATAACGTTATAATGACAATATAGTTATATATAGTCACAACTAAATGATGGGCTATGGAAACGAGCATTTATGTCGAGTTGCTATGGAGTGCCTAGACAGAGGTGGGGGCGTAGGGAGAGGGGGAACCTGCCTGGAAGACCTTTGCCGGGTGCCAGGAGTTGGTTGGCTTGTCGAACCGGACCAATGCCAAGAAGATGCCGTCCGAGTTGTAAGCCCGGCATTCTTCCAAATACCCGGTTTCGAGTTCTGGCCGACCTAGAGTGATTGATTGGCCGTGGAGCAGATTCTCTTCGGCGTTATGGTCTAGCGTTATGCTCTTCAGGTTCCGCAACACCCGGTCAACGGGGTGGAGATACTGTTGCCAGCCGTCTGGAGTACCTGCGGCTTCTTCAAGTTGTTCTAGGGTGATGCCTTCCTCGGCCGGGAACCCACCGCAGAGAAGACGAACCAGGTCAGCCACATGGCCGCCGCACCCTAGGGCTTCGCCAACATCATGGGCCAAAGAACGGATGTATGTACCCTGACCGCATTCCACGTCCAAGACCAATTTTGGTGTTGCGAACTCTATAATCCGGATGTCGTGAATCTCAACTGGGCGAGATTTTCGTTCCACTTCGATTCCGGCGCGGGCCAGTTTGTAGAGGCGTTGGCCGTCGATTTTGATGGCGCTGTACATAGGCGGAACCTGTTGTACCACACCAATCCAGGGCCGTAGGCTATCTTCCACAGCCTCTCTGGTAATCCCTTCAGCATCTCCGGTTTTCACAACCTCGCCTTCAGCGTCATAGGTGGTGGTGGCTACGCCTAGGGTGATCTCCACTCGGTACAGCTTTGTGCCGCCAACAACGTTTTCCATGAGACGCGTGGCCTGGCCAAACGCCACTGGGAGCACGCCGCGGGCCAGTGGGTCCATGGTGCCGCAATGGCCGACTTTCTGGCGTTGTCCGGTGATGCGTTTGATCTGGCGCAGGGCGTCCATGGAGGTAATACCGGGAGGTTTGAAGAGGTTGACGAAGCCGTTGACCACGGGAGGTTTGCCGCCGGATTTGGGGTTGGGCACGCTAGTTGTCGCTCGAGACGTTTGGGGCTGGGGAGTCTTCGGTAACGGACTCGTCATCTGGTTTCACATAGTTCAAAAGTCGTGTTACCTGGTCGGCTTCTTGAAGGGAGTCGTCCAGCAGGTAGGTCATGAACGGGGTGTGTTTCATGTTGATGCGGTTGCGAATCTCGCGGCGCATGAACGATGCAGCAGATTGGAGGCCTTCCAAGGCCTCTTTCCGCTGTTTGTCATTGCCCAGCACGCTGATGTAGACCCTGGCGCTGCGCAGGTCAGAGCTTGATTGCACCCTGGTTATGCTGACGACAGCGTTCAGGCGTGGGTCTTTTATCTGACGCGCGAGAACGGTGCTGATTTCTTCGCGCAGTTGTTCATTTATGCGGTCAGTGCGTCGCGACATGGCAGGTGTACCTTTGGCGTCTCATGCTCGCCTGGTCAGAGTCCAGTGGGCCCATGACTTAGGCAGAAAAGCGAGGATTAGCGCCGGCCCCGCTCCTGGCGATGGACTTCCAAGAGGTCGCCTTCTTTGAAGTCGTTGAAACCCTGGATAATGACACCGCATTCAGTACCAGCGTTCATTTCATTCACTTCTTCACGGAAGTGACGCAGGCTGTTGATGGTACCGTCTTGCACATTTTGACCGTCGCGCATGACTCGTACGTCGCCGTTTCGCATCATGCGGCCCTCGATTACGCGACAACCGGCAATCTGAACCCCGCGGCGGCCTTCAAAGACCTCACGAATTTCGGCGCGGCCAACAATGACCTCGGTGTAGACCGGGTCGAGCATGCCGTGGAGAGCTTTTTCAACGTCGTCAATCAATTGGTAGATGATGTTGTAATGGCGAATCTCAACGCCCATTCGGTCTGCCAGGCGTTCGGCACTGGGCTCAGACCCAATGGAGAAGCTGATGACAATGGCCCCTGAGGCGCTGGCCAGCAGAATATCGGATTCGGTCACAGCACCGCTGCCGGTGTGTAGAAGTCGAACTTTGGCGTCTTCATCAACCAATTTTTCTAGGGCGCCGCGTACGGCTTCAACGCTGCCCTGAACATCGGCTTTGACCACGAGGTTCAGTTCTTTAATTTGGTCTGTGTCAGTCTGGTTGACCACTTCTTCTAAGGTAAGCGCGCGGTTCTGGCCGGTCTGGGTGATACGCGACTTGCTGCTCTCAGCGGCCTTGACGCGGGCTTCGCGTTCACCGGTGGTGACGACCAATTGGTCACCGGCCTCAGGGACTGACCCAAAGCCCAGTACCTCTGCGGGGCAACCCGGCAAAACGGCCTGTAGCGGTTTGCCCAGGTCGTCGAACATTGCCTTGACCCGTCCGTAGGACGCGCCGGCAACGATGAAATCGCCAACAGCCAGGGTGCCGTCTTGAATCAGGATCGTGGTGCTAGGACCGCGTTTTCGGTCCAGTTTGGCTTCAATTACAACGCCGTAAGCTGGTTTGTTGGGATTGGCTCTTAGCTCGCCAATCTCCGCAACCAGCAGTAGGTTTTCCAACAAACTGTCTATACCGGCGCCGGTCTTGGCTGAGACATCTACAGAGATGACATCGCCACCCCAGTCTTCCACCAAGAGTTCTTGTTCACTGAGCTGGCGTTTCACTTTTTCAGGATCTGCGCCCGGCAGGTCCATCTTATTGATAGCTACGATTATTGGGACTTCAGCAGCCTTGGCGTGGTTGATGGCTTCCAACGTTTGGGGCATGATGCCGTCGTCGGCGGCAACGACCAATACTGCAATGTCAGTCACTCGTGCGCCCCTGGCTCTGATGGCCGTGAACGCTGCGTGACCTGGGGTGTCCAAGAAGGTAATCGGATTGCCGTTTGATTCTACCTGGTAGGCACCGATATGTTGGGTGATGCCACCCACTTCTTTGTCGGCCACCTTGGAGTCCTTGATGGCGTCCAACAGAGATGTTTTACCATGGTCAACGTGGCCAAGAACCGTGACCACTGGCGGGCGGGTAATGAGTTCTGATTCATCGTCAGTCTTTGAGCCTTCTGGGGCCGGGCCCTTGGCTGCAGACTGGGGTTCAACCATGCTGGTACGGATACTCAGCGCCGTGGTTACGAGGGTGGCCACTTTATATTCGACCACCTGGTTCATGGACGCCATAATCCCGTTCCGCATCAATTGTTTGATTACGTCAATGGGGTTTTGGTCCAAGACCTCAGCCAAATACTGAACCGTCATCGTCTCCGGTAAGACAAGAGCACGGGTTGTGGCCCGTTTCGCCGTAGCCTTACGGGGTTTGTCGGCCGTGCCTGCGTCGTCCACTGCTGCGGGCTGTCCGTCAGAAGTCATCTACACATCCATCAAGAATCTAAGATTATTGCGCCGTAGCCTGAGAGGCTAGGTTCTCTTCGTAATAAGTTCGTATTGCTGCCAAGTCTTTGGTGGAGAGGTCTTGTTTAAAGCTGCGCTGTAACGCCCCTTTGGTCAAAGCCCTTTCCCAGCATTCCGGAAGGTGGCAGAGGTAAGCCCCTCTTCCTGATTCTCTGCCTGCGGTGTCGACGATAATCGAACCTTGAGAGGCCCGAACGACCCGAATGAGCTTCGCCTTGGGCATTTTGGTGCCGCAGGCTACGCAACTACGTTCGGGGACATGTCGACTCTTTGGCAAAACGGCCCTTCCTATATACTGCCTGCTGCATTCCCGTAAAATCGTCCCAGCGAAACTATCAGATGATATCCCACTTGAAATTCCTCAGGGAATGTACTGGCAGAAAGGTTTAGCGGCCACCGCCTGCAGCAGCTCCGCCACCGCGGGCTCCGCCTCTGGAACCGCCACGTGCACCACCGCCGCCTCTGCGGCGTCGGCCACCACGGCCACCTCCGCGGAACTCTTCCACGATATCTTCAGCGAACCGAATCTTGCCAGCATCCGGTATCAATACTGGTAGGTCGTCTAAGCTCGGTAGTTCCCCTTCGTCTTCGTCTTCCTCTTCCTCGTCTTCATCGTCGTTGTCCGACAACTCAACGTCATCAATAGTGAAGGCACCCAGGTCTTCAACGCTAAGACTCTCTGCCGTAGCAGCTTCTGCGGGAGCTTGTTGTTCTTCTTCCTGAATCAAGGCAGCAAGTATGGCATCTTCGTCCTGCTCTGCAGCCGGTTCTGGCTCCGGTGGAACGGCTTCTGCCGTTACCGGTGCTACTTCTGCTGCTGGCTCGGCCACGACAGCGCCAGCTTCTTCTACAATGGCAATCGCTTCTTCAACGGCTTCTGCTGCCTCAACCACTGCTACTTCCGCTGCAACGGCGGAGCCTGTGATTGCCTGAGTGGCTTCTTTGATTTCTTCCCACTCGGTCATGCCCTTGATGTCCAGTCTCCAACCAGTTAACCGGGCAGCCAGCCTGGTATTCTGGCCTTCCTTTCCGATGGCCAGAGACAGCTGACGGTCAGGTACGACCACGATGGCGGTCTGCTCTGGTGTAAGCAGCTCCACGTGGACGGGTTCTGACGGGCTGAGGGCGTTGGTGATAAAGGTCCGGGGTTCTTCATCCCAGGACACGATGTCAATCTTCTCGCCCTGCAGTTCATTCACAATGCTTTGGATCCGGTTACCCCGGATGCCGATGCAGGAGCCCACCGGGTCGATTCCCGGCTGAGTAGCGCTGACGGCCACCTTGCTGCGGAATCCGGCCTCCCGGGCAATTGCCTTGATCTCAACCACACCGTTATAGACCTCAGGAACTTCAATCTCAAACAAACGTTTGAGCATGTTCTGATGGCTTCTGGAGACCAGAATTTCTGGCCCCTTGGGTGTGCTTCGGACGCTAATGAGGTACACCTTGGTGCGTTGTCCCTTGCGGTAACGCTCGTTGGGTGATTGTTCTTCGTAAGGCAGCACTGCTTGGGCTCGGCCCAAGTCCAAGGTTATGGTGCGGCCAGTCTCGGCTGTTTCAATCACGCCGGAGACGATGTCACCCTCATGCTGCTGGAACTCCTGATAGAGGAGATCCCGCTCCGCTTCCCTGAGCCGTTGTAACACGACCTGTTTGGCGGTCTGGGCGGCAATTCGGCTGGCGTTATGAGGCAGCGGTTCTGCGGCCGCGACTTCATCACCAAGCTCAGCGCCCTTCTTTATGAACTGGGCGTCAGCTACGGTGACCTCTTTGTCGGGGTCCTCAACCGTTTCCACCACTGTTTTAAGCGCAAAAACGCTCACTTCCCCAGTGTTAGGATTGAGCGTAACTGATATGTTTTGGCCAGAGGCCGGGTTGTCTTTTTTAAAGGCTGATGCCAGGGCAACCTCAATCGCTCCGAGTACTTGTTCTCGAGGCAGATGACGTTCGGCCGCCAACTGGGTCAACGCTATAAGAAAATCACTTTTCATTTGTTCGTGTCCCTCCCAATCCTCGGATGGAATACGTTTGTCTCCATCAGCAAGAAAGCGGGTTTACACCCCGCTCTCTAAGGAAGGTCTATATGTAGAGCCAGTATAGCATCGCCACGTCTGATGTTTCAAGTTCCACGGCATCTTGCCAGTCTCAAACTCTGCCGTTGTCCCGTCCGGTTGATGGCCTGCTAAATAATCGAATCGGAATGGCTTTATCTGACCCTAACCTGGTTCTTTGACCTTTGCTCCTTGCCTGGTTGCCGTTTGGTTGCCATTGCCAGGGGCAGATTACTCCAAAATAAACCGGGGGTTTTTACCACCAAACCTTGCCCTTGGCGTCCTTGGCCAACTGTTCGTAGTCCTTGGTCCAAAGGGCGGTGCTGAGGTATTTCCAGCCTCCGTCAGCCAACAGACAGACGATATCGCCTTGATCCATGCGCTCTGCCTGGCGGATGGCCCCGTAGACCACGGAGCCAGAGGAAACACCGGCGAAGATGCCCTCTTCTTGCAGGAGGCGCTTGGCGGTTGAGAAGGCGTCAAAGCTGCTGACCAGCATCCTGGAATCCAACAGGTTGATGTCTAAAATTGGCGGTATAAACCCTTCTTCAAGGTCGCGAAGGCCCGAGATGAAATCCTCAGGCTCGGGAGCCACCGCCACGATCTTGGTTTGGGGGTTGTGTTCTTTGAGACGACGGCCCACGCCCATCAGGGTTCCGCCGGTGCCCAGCCCGGCGACAAACATATTGACGTCTGGTAGGGCTTCTATAATCTCAGGGCCAGTGGTGTCGTAGTGGGCGTTGGGGTTTCCGCTGTTACCGTACTGGTACAGCATGAAATAGTCGCTGCCCTTCTTGTTCATCAGCTCTTGGGCAACTTCAATGGAGCCGTTAGTGCCCCTTGAACCGTCCGAGGGGATGATCTCAGCCCCGTAAGCCTCTAGTAATTGCACTCGCTCAATGCTGACGTTTTCCGGCATTACCACGGCGACTTTGTAGCCTTTAAGTCGGCCAATCATGGCCAGAGAGATGCCGGTGTTACCGCTGGTGGGCTCCAAGATAGTGCGGTTGGCGGAGATTTCGCCGTCCCGCTCCGCCTGTTCAATCATCTTGAGGGCGATGCGGTCTTTGACGCTACCGGTTGGGTTTTGCGCTTCCAGCTTGGCGAAAATGCGCACACCCTCTTTGGGACTCATTCGTTGTAGTTCAACGAGTGGGGTGTTGCCGATGGTGTCGATGATGCCTTTGTAAGTGAGCCTAGTAACCATAAACCCTGTATGTGTTTCCAGAGCGATTTGTAAACTGCTCTGTCGTAATCGGCCCGGCTCCGTCTAGGTGGCCGGGTGTGGTGCCAAAGGGGCGTCTGTTTTGTGAAACGCCCCAGTTGATATTTTTGACCTGGCCTAGTCGTCGTCGCCGACTGCTGCGGCCTCTTTGGGCTCTGCGATGCCACAGAAGACTTCGTAATCGATCAACTCGGTCACTGTGGGGTTGTCGCCGCACAGCGGGCAGTCCGGGTTTCTCTTGAGACGTACCTCACGGAAGGTCATGCTGAGAGCGTCGATGAGCAACAACCGTGAGCTGAGGGATTCCCCAATGCCCAGGAAGTATTTGAGGGCTTCCGTGGCCTGGACACTTCCGACCAATCCGGTCAGTGCGCCCAGCACGCCAGCCTCGGCGCAGTTGGGAACCATGCCGGGAGGCGGGGGCGACGGGAACAGGCAGCGATAGCAGCCCTCACCCGGTAGGAACACGGTGGCCTGGCCGTCAAATATCAGGATGCTGCCATCGACCAAAGGCTTGTTTAGCAGGTAGCAGGCATCGTTGACCAGATAGCGGGTGGCGAAGTTGTCGGCGCCGTTAATCACCAGGTCATATTGGCTGATGATTTCCATGGCGTTGTCGGCTTCCAGGCGGGTCTCATGGACGATCACATTCACGTCCGGGTTGTAAGCTTTGATGTTGTCGACGGCAGACTGAACTTTGGGTCGGCCTACGTCGGCGGTGTGATGGAGAACCTGGCGTTGCAGGTTGGACAGTTCAACAACGTCGAAGTCGACGATGCCAACGGTGCCAACACCGGCCAATGACAGGTAAATGGCGGAGGGGGAACCCAGTCCGCCGGCACCGATGATCAGGGCTTTGGAGCCCATCAAGGCGCGCTGACCCTTGCTACCAACGTCGCCCATGATGATGTGGCGGCTGTATCTTTTTACTTGGTCTGGTGTGAGTACTATGGGTTGATCGGCCATGGGTTGGACCCTCCTAATTTTTCCGGTACTACTGAAGTACCTTTGGGGTGCTTTCTTTATAGATGTGCCTGGGCGAAATTGGGTGCCCGGCTTGTTTACTCTGGTTGATTGATCTGTTTAATTACGGCGTGTTTTGGCAATAAAAAAACCCGCTCTTACCCTTATGGGTTACTCAAACGGGTGGGCGCAGGCTTCAGATGTGCAGAAGTTAATGCCCTCCCCTATGTGGGCGAACACGTACAAGCGCACGTTAGTTGAAAGAGGCCTATGGGCTGAAAATAGGCGTCATGCTGCAAAGTAGATGTATTCATTAGCGATTCGAGTCTATTCCTGGCAAAAGTGGTTGTCAAGCAAATGCGTGCGTGGAGCGGCCTGCCTAGTGGTGGCTCTGGCAGTCTGGTTTGTTAGGCCAATTGACCGGCCAAGCTCGACTGCCTCTCTGCCAAATCAGCAACCGTGATGTTGGTTAAAACGTCTCGGATCGCGGATTCAACGGTTTTCCACACTTCTTGCTGGGCACAGGTGTGGGACAACGCGCAATCGTGGGGGTTGATGAGGCAGTCCAGGGGCGAATTGCTGCTGTCCAGACTCTGCATCACCATGTTGAGGTCAATTTCTTTGGGATCCATGGCCAAGGCATGTCCGCCCTGGGGGCCTCTCCGGCTGGTGACGAAACCAAACTTGTTCAGAGAGGTCATCAGTTGGTCTAGGTAGGCTTCCGGGATGCCTTGTTTGTAGGCAATAGCAGAGGTTTGGATGTGGCCGTCACCGTAGTTAAGGGCCAGTTCAACCAACGCCCTTACCCCATAGTCTACTTTCATGGGAATTTTCATTAAGTCCTACCTCCCAAAAACCGGCCTCCAGCGTGGAGCACCAAAGGCAAATTATACACCAGCCCATCCTCAAATCCAAGATTGTCTACTAGCCTGGTCAACATTTTTGCCTGGCCGGATTCTAGGCGGTTGTATATAGGCATTGATTGGAGGGAGCCAAGTTGAGCAATCTGCCTAGGTGCGCGGTTGTAGGACCATGTAAGTGCCAAGCCCCTGGGCGATCATTTTGCCGTCCTGGTCTTTAACCTGCATCTCGCCCACCATCAACGTGCTTCCGGCGCTGATGATCTTGCAATTGGCCGTTAGCTCGCCTCTTTCAGCTGCGGCAAGAAAATTTATCTTGAGTTCAATGGTTGTGGTGGCCTCGCCGGGCTTCAAAAGCGGCCTGATCGCACGGAACATGGCATAATCTGCCAGCGCCACCACTATTCCTCCCTGGACCCTTCCGGCCAGTTGCAGATGGTTGGGGTTGATGGGCATTACCACGGTGCTGGTGCCGTCATTCGGGTCGGTCACTCTCATATCCAATAATTGGGAGAAAGGGGACTCGTAAACAAACCCATCTTGGCTCGAGGGAAAATCGGAAGGAAAATCGGTGGCCAATTGTGCTCCTGGTTTCTCCACTGGTTATTGTCTGGTCAATTCGGCGATTTCTGCCGAATAAACCCGCCTCAGTATACCTTGAGTTTTGGGCCTAAGCTGACTCAGCCTGGGCCTGTGCGTAATTATCGTTCCGAGGCTATAATGTATGATTGTATTTCTCGCAATTGGGCACCTGCCCAGCCGCGATATCCCAACCTCGATGTCAATATCTAGGAGCAGAACTGGTGATTGGTAGTAGCACTGAAAATAATTTGGAGTTTCCAATAAAGACTCGATACGGGGCCGGACGATGATTAAAGGGGTTCTAGTCGGTTTCGTAATCATGTTGATTTTGGCCTTGGTGCCAATCGTCCATTTTCTGGGAATCCCCTTTGGCCCGTTCATCGGCGGCTACTATGGAATATCCGCCGCAACTGATAGCCAAGGTGCTCCGGGCCACAAGGCATTAGTATTCGGAGCGTGGAGCGGCTTGCTGTCGTTGATTGCGGCGGCAATAATCATTTTCATAGTCGACACCGTTTTCGATCCGAGCGGCGATTTACGGGTCATCTTGTGGGGCGTCGTAATAGTCGTCCCCTTCTACTATGGAAGCATGGCCGGACTGGGAGTTTGGTTCGCAGAGCTCAAGGCCAAGCTCTGATCGGACCAGCAAACGTCCTCTGCCGGAATAACGCTCGACCATGAACAAAAAATGGTTACTGCTGGCCGTGCTGACCGTGGGCGTATTTGTGGCGCTGGTCGGCTACGGGGATTTCGGCGGCACGATCGACGAAATCGGCAACCTGCCGATAAGTTATCTGATTGCCGGTTTAGCCTTGGCGTTGGCCAACTATTTGCTACGTTTTCTGCGCTGGGCCTTTTACTTGAGGGTTTTAAAGATAGATGTCCCGGTTGGCATCAGCGCGTTGGTTTTTCTCTCCGGCCTCGCAATGTCCATGACTCCAGGCAAGGCCGGCGAGTTGGTAAAATGTTACTTACTCAACAGCAAGACTCGGGTTCCGGTGGGCCGGTCGGCACCGGTGGTGGTCATGGAGCGGCTCACGGATGTGATCTCTGTGATTATCCTGGGATTAACCGGGTTCATACTGCTGCCGGTTCCTGTGATAGCGGTTTTGGCGGTGGCCCTAGTGATTTCCGTCATTGGCCTGATGTTTGCGCTATCCAGGCAGGCTTTACGTTTGACCGGACTGCCGATCTTGTCCAAATGGAGCGAACTGCTTAGGGACTCCCAAGAGGGTTTCAAGGAGTTGGCCGCGCCCAGAGTGATGGTGGTTGGTGTAGCGTTCGGGGCTGTGGCCTGGTTCGCAGAGGGACTAGCCTTGTGGATAATATTGCGCGGTATTGGCTCGGAGATCGATCTGGTGCGGGCGCTTCCCATCTACGCTGCGGCTACTTTGGTGGGCGCGGTGACCGCCCTGCCCGGCGGATTGGTTGGCACAGAAGGCAGCATGTTGGCATTCTTGCAACAGAGCGGAGTAACTAGGGCCGGGGCGTCGGCGGGCACCGTGTTGATCAGATTGGTAACACTCTGGTTTGCCGTGCTGGTTGGCCTACTGGCTCTGCTGGCGCTGCGCCGAATCCCGGCAGCCGAACCCCCGCGAACGGACTCTTAACCGGATTGACTCTTAGATAGAGAGACGCTAACTGAATTTGGGCGCTACAGAAAACATTCAAGGGTCTGGTCAAAGCTCCGGAAAACCAGGTGCGCTGGGGCTTAGTCCGGCTGCCCTGCTCAAGGCCTTGCGTCCGCTCCAATGGGTCAAGAACGGACTGGTGTTCTTGCCCTTCGTTTTTGCAGTGGATGTGGCTTGGAGTACTGAGAACCTTGACCCGGTGCCCGGATTACTTGGGACGCTCTTACTTGTTGCTCTGGCGTTTTGCGCCCTCTCCAGTGCCATCTATCTATTCAACGACCTGATGGACCGTAACGCTGATCAGCTGCACCCGACCAAGCGAAACAGACCGATTGCCTCCGGAAAAGTTAGCGTGCCAGTAGCAGCCTCCGTGATGGTGGTGTTGGCGGCCATCGGACTGGCGGTGATGGTCGTGGTGGAGCCGATGTTGGGATTAGCCGGGGGGATTTACTCTCTGATAAACGTAGGCTATTCGCTGGGGATAAAAAATATTGTACTGTTGGACGCCTTTGCTGTGACCAGCGGCTATATCATCCGCGCCTCCGCTGGCGCATTGGCCATTGATGTAACGCCGTCACCCTGGTTATACGCGACCACTGGCGCCGGGGCGCTTTTCATCGTGTTGGGGCGGCGTTTTGCCGAAGTCCGATTGGCGGGTGATTCAGCAGAAGCACAAAGAAAGGTTTTGAAAGATTACTCCGGTCCGTTCATCAATCAATTGTTGATGTTGTCTGCTGCTGCGGCGTGGCTGAGCTATACTCTTTATACGGTGGAAGCGACAAACCTGCCGGATAACAACACCATGTTATTCACGCTGCCATTTGTCACCTTTGGTCTGTTCCGCTACCTATTTCTGTTGAACAACAGCGAGCAAGCAGAGGCACCGGAGCAATTGATAATTCGCGATTTACCCCTGGTGTTATCAATCATCAGTTGGGTTGCCGTATCTACTCTGGTTTTGTTATTGAATAATTGAGGATACGTTCTCATCAGAAACTCGTAAGCTAGCTAGACGGGCAGACCAGCGTCTTAAAAACAGGAGCCAATAATGACGTCCTTTGAACCCGGCACAACCCAACCAGCGCCCAGCAGTCTGCCCGGCAGCCAGTCTCGCCCTGGTAGCCCAACTGTGGCCGTGGTTGCTACCACCCCTGAAACGGCGGTGGCGGACATGGGTCGGGCCATGGACCTGGCTGGGATCAGCCAGTTTCTGTCTCCTGAGATCAAGACCTTCTTGAAGGTGAATATCTCCTGGCAACACTGGTATCCCGCCTGCTCGACCACCCCCTGGCAGATAGAAGGTGTTACGAAAGCCCTTGAAGCACTGGGACATAAAGACTTGGTGGCCGCCCACAACGGAACAGTGGTGGTGAACTCCTACGAGGGAGAACTCAAGAACAAACACAAGGCCGCACAGCTAAAAGTTGGCCTTTCTGACATTCATCTAGACTCGGAACCAAATGGCTGGATTGACTACAAGCCCAAGGCTGAGATGCTGGTGCTGGATGATATATTCCCGGAGGGCATCCAGATTCCGGAGAGCTTCCCCGGCACCAATATAGTCCACCTGCCGACCATGAAGACCCACGTTTTCACGACCATGACCGGGGCAATGAAGAACGCCTTTGGTGGCCTGCTGCACCGGAAGCGCCACTGGACGCACTCGGTGATTCACGAGACGCTAACGGACTTGTTGGCCATCCAACAAGAGATTCACCCAGGGTTGTTTGCGGTGATGGACGGGACTTTTGCCGGAGACGGACCCGGCCCTCGAGCCATGCGTTGGCACATCAAGGACCGAATCCTAGCCAGCAACGACCAGGTAGCCATCGACGCCGTAGCCGCCAAAATGATGGGATTCGATCCCATGAGCATTAAGTTCATCAGGCTGGCCCACGAGCGCGGTTTGGGGTGTGGGGACGTTTCTAAAATCAACATCGTTGGTGAGGACATCAGTCAGACCAACTGGCAGTTCACCGGAGTGGAAAACACCTTTGCCAGCCGTGGTCAGAAGCTGATCTACTGGGGCCCGCTAAAGCCGCTGGAGAAGATGTTGCTCCGCAGTCCCATCGTCGGCTGGGCATTCTTGGCGTCCAATCTGTACCATAACGGGTACTGGTTAAAGACCAAGGGCCGTCGCCGGATTAATGCCGCCCTGAAGACGGAATGGGGCAAGCTCTTCGAGTCTTATTAACCGGTCTTATTAACAGGAAAGATTACCCAGCACACTTCAGTCAAATAGATTAAAAGGAATAAAACCCAGGTATGGATATCGCAGTAATTGGGCTGCCCCAGAGCGGCAAGACAACTGTTTTTAACGCGCTAACGGCCGGCCATTCATCGTCCATGGGAGCTGGTGATGCCGGACCATTGCAGGTAGGCGTGGTCAAGGTTATTGACCCCCGGCTGGCGGTGCTGGACGGTATGTACCACCCAAAGAAGATCATTCATCCGGAGATCAAGTACTGGGACCTGCCGCCCCTCGACCGTGAAGCAGCGTCCGCGAATCAGGTACTAAGCGGCCGCCAACGGAACATCCTGCAGGCCGCCGATGCTTTGCTGCTGGTAATCAGGGCTTTTGAAGACCCGGCACTGCTACACCCGCTGGAAACCGTAGACCCAGCGCGCGACGTTAAGTTGCTGCTGGACGAGTTGTCCCTGGCCGACCTGGAGGCCCTGGAAAAAGCAGAAGCGCGCCTAAGTGATGGCCTCAAAAAATCTAAGCCAGCAGAGAGACCAGCCATGATTCCGCTGCTGGAGACCGTACAGAAGGTCAAGGCCTTTTTGGAAGAGGGCATCCCCGTGAAATCTCAGACCCTGACGGCTTCTGAAACGACAGCGTTGGTTGATTTCCAACTGCTGACCGCCAAGCCAGTGATGATCGCGTTCAATGTTGGAGAAGATGACAAAGCTCCCACATTGGAGTCATTAGGCATCTCCAGCGAGGTGTCCGGTGGACTGGGCGAGGTTGGTCTCTGTGCCAAAATAGAAGAGGATCTGTCCCTGATGGAAGCGGACGAGGCTAAGGAGTTCCGAGAAGCCATGGGGCTGGATGAGCCTGCTGTAGAGCGGGTCAAGCAAGTCTGTTACAGCACCGTGGGTCTGGTGTCATTCCTGACGGTTGGCGAGGACGAATGTCGCGCCTGGCCGGTACCTGCCGGTATCGTGGCCCAGATGGCAGCCGGTACGATACACACCGATTTCACCCGCGGGTTCATCCGGGCGGAAGTGATTGCCTATGACGATTTGATTCGTTGCGGCAGCTTGGTTCAGGGGCGTAAGGAAGGCGTTCTCCGTTCCGAAGGAAAGACCTACGAGGTTAAGGACGGCGACGTTATTAACTTCCTGATTAATACCTAGTCGGTCTGTTTGTAGCGACTCATGAACGAGCAGCCAAGCCTCCATATTCGCCAGTATCTGCCTGCGGACTTAGTTCCGGTGCAAGAGTTATTCGCCAACGGACTCATAGAGTTCTCGGGTGAAGCTGAGCGCGAAGTACGCCGCTACGTGGAAAACTCCCTGAAAGACGATATGGCCGACATACCAGCCCATTATCTATCCCAAGAGCGCGGTAATTTCTGGGTGGCAGAATCCGTGGGGACATCCGTCGGGACAATGGTTGGTAAAGGCGAAATAGTTGGGATAGTTGGAATCCAACAAATGGATGCAGTTGATGACGCTGAGCTGCGACGTATGAGCGTATCGTCGTCAGCTCGTAGGCAAGGGATTGGACGCCGTTTGCTGGAGACCACTGAAGAGTTCTGCCGGGAAAAGGGTTACCACCGCATTTGTCTTTCAACTGTAGATCTTCTGGCTCCGGCTTTAGAGATGTACCGGAAATATGGCTACACTACGGTGAAAGAAGAACCATTGGGAGAGCCGCCTCACCGCTCAATAATTGTTCATTACCTGGTCAAGGAATTGGCGCAAAAATAACCGGAAAATAACTGGCTGCTGGTTTTACAACGACTTGGCGTAATAGCAAAAAGAAAGGCCCCTCCCGTTAACGGGAGGGGCCTTTCTTTTTGCTTTACGGGTTCGCCATCTCAGTTATTACCGAGCTTTGGTGTACTCGAAGGCTTGTGCAGTCCGTATTTCACTCCAGTCTGTGGGATCCCATCCATCGATGGACAACCGTTTGCCAATCGGCCATACGGCGTCATGGGTATAGAGTGCGGATGCCATTGCATTGTCAAAGATCCAGTTATAGACCTTAACATTTTTGTCCCACGCAACTTCGGGATCAACCTCAGAGGCCGCGTCACCTACGTTCTCGTCCAACCAAGGGTGGTGAGTGCCGTAGCTGAATGTGGACTTGGTCTGGTAGTTGGAAGCGCCGACGATCGGGGAAAGTCGTACTCCAACAGTGTGACACGTGGCACCCATGTAGTTCCTGGAAATCAATTCAGGACGTAGGGTGGCGTAAGGGATGTTCTGGAATTTAACTTCCAGGCCAATGGCTTCCCAATATTGGGAAACCGCTTCGCAGGCCTCAACCTCTGCAACCGCACCGCGGATGGAGGGGGTGAGTGTGATGGAGAAGCCATCCGGGAATCCGGCTTCAGCAATCATCTGCTTGGCCAGGTCTGGGTTATATTCGTAGACCCAATCAGGGTTGGCTCGGGCATCGTGGCCCATCCAGTCCCTGACTCCTAAAGGCTTGCCGAATCCGGACAACAATGTGTCCACGATGGTCTGCCGGTCGATGGCAATGTTCAGCGCTTTCTTAACCTTAACAGCGTTGGCCCATTCTACGGAATCGGTGTCTAGGTTAGTAGACACCCAAGCGAGGTCGGTCTGTACTTGTGAGTACTCTTCGCCATCCTTGTCGAGGCCATACAACTGTCCGTATAGGTTCAGACCAGCTTGTCCAGCATTGGGGAATCCCTTGACCATGGCTCCGTCCACTTCTTCAATGGTCGCGAGGGAGTCAAATGCCATGTCAAAGCTGTCTAGGGTTCCGGTCTGGAACCCGGCGACCCGGGCAGACTCTTCAGGGATTGTCCAGTAGACCAGTCCGTCGAAGTAAGGAGTTTGGCGCCAGTGGTCCTCAACAGCGCTCATCTTCCAAGATACGCCGCTTTCGGAGCTTTCAATCTGCCAGGGACCGGTGGCGGCAATGTTTTTGCTGGCCACTTCGATACCGACCTCTTCAGACTGTTTCTTGCTGACAACCCAAGAGCTGGATCCGCCAGCGTTGCGCATGAATTCGAAGACCTGGGCGGGAACCCAAGGAGTTCCGGTGTCAACCACTAGAGTGTAGTCGTCTACCACTTCGGAGCCACCGTCTTCGTGGTTGAAGTAGTCGCCGATGATGCCAGCGCGGGCGTGTTTGGCGCCTGCATGCCATTGTTCGTAGGAATAGAGCACGTCTTCCGCGGTCATCTCTCCATAACCCTTATGGAACTGGACACCCTCTTGGAATTTCCAAGTCCAGGTTATGAAATCTTCAGAAACGCTCCAAGACTTTGCCAGCATGGGGCTGGCGGAAAAATCTGTAGCGGTGGTGATGAGACCTTCACCAACGGTGCTGCTGGTGAACTGAATCCGAGGGCTGGAACTCATGGAAGGATGAGCTTCGAAAATTCCAGTCTCTTTCTGTCCCATGTTGATGGTGCCGGCTGGAGCGACCATTGCGGGGGCCGCGTCCGTGGCTTGGGGAACAGCAGTGGGAGAGTCACCTGAAGAAGGGACCGCCGTCGCTGATCCTGATGATGCGGTGGTTGGGGTAGAATCGCTACCGCCCGTTGTGGGCGCTGGGGTGGCCGTTGCGGAGGACCCGCAAGCCACCAAAAGGGCTGCGACCAACAGGACTAAAACCTGAGGCCAAAAACGGATATATTTTCTCTTGGTACCAGAATTGGGCACGTTTGACACTCCTTCCTTACGAAATACCGATATCGTGTGACCGTATATCGAAAACACAAGATTGGTGACCCGGGCGTATAACCCGAATCCCCAGCCTATAATTTATAGGCTACGGTATCTCAATTGTCAATACTGATGGATGCTTAGTATCAATAACATATTCCGATTCGTTTGTTACTTCACAGGATTTAATTTAGTAGAACGTGAACTATTTCTGGTACATATACCTGATTTCTTGAAAAATATGAATATATATGGTGAAAACGATATACAAAATCTAAAAAGTGATCGGCAATGAAAAAAGCCCCGCGCCGATTTCTCAGCGCGGGGCTTTTTGTGATTCTAATGGAGCGTTAAATCCCCGTATAAAATCTGCTTACTTACTTACCGGTGCTTGACGTACTCGAAGGCAACAGCTGTCCGAACTTCACTGTAGTCGGTGGGCTGCCAGTCGGAGTCCAAGCGTGCGCCGACTGGCCAGATGCCGTCATGGGTGTAGAGCGAGGCTGACGTGGAGTTGTCCCAGATCCACTCATAGACCTCACGGACCTTCCGTTCTGTCTCGGCCGGGTCAACCTCTACCAAAGCGGAAGAGATGTGCTCCTCCATCCACGGGTGATGCGTCCCGTAGCTGAAGGTCGACTTAATGACATAGTTAGAAGCGCCGATGATCGGATTGAGGCGTACGCCAACAGTGTGGCAGGTAACGCCCTGGTACTTCCGGGTGATTAACTCAGGCCGGATGGTGGCGTAAGGCACGCTCTGTACCTTTACGCTGATTCCAATATCTTCCCAGTACTGGGCGACCGCTTCACAGGCTTCTACCTCAGCGGGTGCACCACGGATGGAGGGGGTGAGTGTGATGGAGAAGCCGTCGGGGAAACCGGCGTCGGCCAGCATTTCCTTGGCGAGTGTAGGGTTGAACTCGTAGTTCCAATCGGGGTTGGCTCTTTCCTCGTGACCCATCCAGTCCCTGACGGACTGAGGCTTGCCGAATCCGGATAAGAGTTCGTCAACGATAGTCTGCCGGTCGATGGCGATGTTCATCGCCTTCCGGACGTTGACTGCGTTTTTCCAAGCTTGTGAGTCGGTGTCGGGATCGGAGGAAACCCAGGCCTGATCTGGGTTGTAGAACTCGTATTCGTTACCGTCTCGGTCCAAACCATAGGTCTGGCCATAGAAATTCAGGCCTGCTTGGCCAGCGTTGGGCCAGCCAATTACCTCGGCTCCGTCCACGGCTTCAACGGTCGCGAGGGAGTCAAAGGCCATGTCGAAGCTGTCTAGAGTTCCTGTCTGGAAACCGGCAACACGGGCCGATTCCTCAGGAATTGTCCAGTAAATTAGTTCAGCGAAGTGAGGAGTTTGGCGCCAGTGGTCCTCAACAGCGCTCATCTTCCAAGATACGCCGCTTTCGGAGCTTTCAATCTGCCAAGGACCGGTGGCGGCGATGTCTTTGCTGGCCACCTCGATACCGACCTCTTCAGACTGTTTCTTGCTGACTACCCAGGAACTTGAGCCGCCGCCGTTGCGGAGGAACTCAAAGACCTGAACCGGAACCCAAGGAACTCCGGTGTTTAATACTAATGTGTGGTCATCAACGATCTCTGAAGAGGCGCCTGCACGGCCACCAAAGGTGCCGTCTTCACCACTAAAGTAGTCGCCCATGATACCAGCGCGGGCGTGTTTGGCGCCTGCATTCCACTGGATGTAGGAGTAGAGGACATCTTCCGCGGTCATCTCTCCATAACCCTTGTGGAACTGGACGCATTCCTGGAACTTCCAAGTCCAATTAAGGAAGTCGTCTGAGATGGACCAGGGCTGAGCAAGCATTGGGCTGGCAGACAAATCCGGGGCGGTGGTGATTAGACCTTCCGCAACCGCGCTGCTGGTGAACTGAATGCGGGGACTGGTACGCATGGAAGGATGAGTTTCGTAAAGTCCAGTATCTTTCTGGCCCATGTTGATTGTGTTAGCCGACTCAACTGAGGGGGTACTGTGGTGGCTTGGGCATCGCGGTGGGCGCGCCGCCTGAAGACGGGACCTATGTAGCTACTGCAGTTTCAGTGGTTGGGGACGGGGTGTCTCCTCCCGTTGAAGGCGCCGTAGTGACGGTTGCAGAGGAACCGCGTACACCAGAAGGGCTACCAGGGTCAATACCTGAGGCCAATGACGGATATACCTTTCTGGTACCAGTATTGTGCACGTTTGCACTCCTTTCCTACGAATTAGCGTTATCAAGGGCCTTGATATCGAAGGCACAAGATAGTGAACCCAAATCGAGAATCTGGATTCCTAGCCTATTATTTATAAGCCACGTTATCGATGACATCAATAAAATAGCTAGCGTAGTACCAAATTATTGCGTGCAGTTCGGTATTTATTACTTACTAAACTATTAAGTAGAACGTTGGAATTTTTGGGTATATAAGAGTTTTTTACTTAATAGTTTTGGATTTTTATGTGGTAAACGGTTTTATAGATTAGTTGAGATTAATCGACAAATAAAAGAGCCCCGGCATTTTAATGCCGGGGCTCTTTTATTTGGGATGTCAGTGGAGGACGAGACCTCCCTGAAAAACCGTTTCGTTAGTTACTTGGGTCGTGCATACTCGAAGGCCGTGGCTGTTCGAACTTCGCTGTAGTCCGTTGGTTGCCATCCGGGTTCTAGGCGAGGTCCTATAGGCCATATGCCGTCGTGTGTGTACGTAGATGCCATGAAGGCGTTGTCGAATATCCAGTCGTAAATCTCTCGTTCGCCAGCTTGAATCATTGCAGGATCTGTTTCTAACTTAGTCGCTGTGACATGCTCTTCCATCCACGGGTGATGTGATCCGTAGCTGAAAGTTGACTTCGTTTGATAATTACCTGCGCCGATGATCGGGGTCAGTCTGATTCCTACTGTATGGCAAGTTACTCCCTGGTATTTCCTCGTAATTAACTCAGGCCTGATGGTGGCGTAAGGAATGTTCTGGAATTTTACGTCCAGACCAATCGCTTCCCAATACTGGGAAACTGCCTCACAGGCTTCGACCTCTCCAGGTGCCCCACGAATGGACGGTGTGAGGGTGATTGAGAACCCGTCCGGATATCCGGCCTCAGCTAACATGCTCTTGGCTAATTCAGGATCGTAAGGGTATACCCAGTCTGGGTTGGCCCTAGAATCATGGCCCATCCAGTCCCTGATCGATTGGGCTGCTCCAAATCCAGATAGAATCGTGGCTACGATTGTCTCACGGTCAATAGCTATATTTAAGGCTTTCCTGACGTTGACAGCGTCTTTCCAAGCTTGAGAATCGGTGTCTAAGTCAGACGATACCCATGCGAGGGTCGGGTCGTAATATTCATACTCATTGCCGTCTTTATCCAGGCCGTAGAGCTGACCATAGAAGTTGAGTCCGGCTTGCCCGGCGTTTGGCCATCCTACAACCTTTGCACCGTCGACCGATTCAACTGTCGTTATGGAGTCGAAGGCCATGTCGAAGCTGTCTAATTGGCCGGTTTGGAATCCGGCTACCCGGGCAGCTTCTTCAGGAATCGTCCAGTAAATTAGCTCGTCAAAGACTGGAGATTGGCGCCAGTGATCCTTCACTGCGCTCATTTTCCAATATTCACCGCTGGCATGGCTTTCAATCTGCCAAGGGCCAGTTGCTGCAATATCTTTGCTGGCTTCCTCGATGCCAATCTCTTCAGATTGCTTTTTACTTACGACCCAAGAACTTGAGCCGCCGCCGTTCCTCATGAATTCGAACACATCTTGTTGAACCCAAGGAGTGCCTGTGTTGACCCACAAGGTATGCTCGTCAATTATCTTGACGGATGCCCCTTCTCTACCGGGGCCTCCCACAGAGAAGTATTCTCCCATGATTCCGGACCGAGCATGCAGAGCACCCGCGTTCCATTGTTGATAGGAATAGAGGACGTCTTCTGCCGTCATCAGTCCATAACCTTTATGGAATTCCACATTCTCTTGGAAATGCCATGTCCATTCTAAGAAATCATCCGAAATCTCCCATGACGCAGCTAGCATTGGGCTAGCAGAGAGGTCCTTGGCAGTGGTAATAAGACCCTCACCGACAGAGCTACTGGTGAACTGTATCCGAGGGCTTGAGCTCATGCTCGGGTGAGCCTCAAAGATACCAGTCTCCTTCTGTCCCATGTTGATTGCGCCTGCCGGAACGGCCTTAGCTGGCGGCGCTTTGGTCGCCTGAACCGCTGCGGCAGGTACGGCAGTGGGTGGGACTGAATCCGCCGGGACCGGTGTTGCCGTTGCTGATGATCCGCAGGCAAATAACAGCGCTACGAACAATAGTACGACCGCCTTTGTTAGGTGCCTGGAAACCAGGGCTTTGACTGCTGTCTGTGGCACGAATGTCCTCCCTCGATACGAAATGTTACTAACTCTTAATGCTTTTCGGAAAAATGCTGGCTTAAACCTTTTAACATCCAGCGATTAGAACTAATAATTTATATGTCAGAGTGGGTAAGTTGTCAATACTCTGTATCTTTCATTATCAAATTTTTGTATGCGAATAGATAACTTAAATTATAAATAATAAATTGATAAACGTAATATAATGACCAAATATCGATGTAAATACTAATGAGAACCGAAAAAGCTCCGTTTATTGTGATTGCAAGTTGATTTTAGAAATGATTGGAGCACACAAAAAGGCGCCCCGGTATAGAAATACCGGGGCGCCTTTGTTATTCTAAATGGGGCTTGGAGGCTCCATTTAGACCGGGTTTTACCCCGGCTTTTACTTAGAGTTTTACCTAACGATGTTTGATGTACTCAAACGAGTTGGGTAGCCGGGGCTCGCTGTAAGCGAAAGGAGTCCAATCCGGATCCAATTTCG
>Ga0209402_10000446_pt1 | contig 50219 bp, 64 predicted proteins | sample ArcticOcean_MG_C_3_FD_187437 | JGI IMG/M metagenome (GOLD analysis project Ga0209402, IMG submission 187437) | Marine microbial communities from western Arctic Ocean - ArcticOcean_MG_CB8_126 (SPAdes) (version 2) | ecosystem: Environmental > Aquatic > Marine > Oceanic | place: Arctic Ocean... | reverse complement strand
CCGAAGTACCTCTAGTCATTTCAACACTCCTCAGATAAGCACCTAACGATAAATTAAATGTTTCATCTGTTAAACGATACATACGAGAAACTGCTAAACTCACCCCAGATCCAGATCTATTAATACCATCATGAAATCTATGCTCCTCAGTATTATGAGGATATTCAACATTCATAGGAATATTACTTTCACTGGCAGCATCTAATGTATTACATAACTCTTGTAAACATCCATTAAAACTCAATCGAACAGTCATAACAACAGATACCAATACCCCTATTTAAGCATTATTCAAAAAACACAAATACTTAAAAAATTAAGAAATCTCCATTTCCTATGAATATCCAACGAGTTAAGCAGGGTGCAAGAATAACCTATGCTAATGGTCTATATATGATGCTTTTAGGACTATTTCTTATATTTTTTGATAATATGAATATGAAGATTAACTTCCTAGAAATAAATGAGTTATGGGGATTCTTTTCTAAATTCAATCCAGAAATAGCCTCAATTCTAATCCTACTTCAAGCACTTATTGGGGTAATGTTATTCTCTTCAGGGATCATAACCATATACCTATCTGATTATATCATAAAAAGAAAAGAGAAAATGACATGGGTAATGCTATTTTTATTTGGAATAATCAACTGGGTGGCTCTACTTATTATTACTATATTCCTAGGAAATACACAATTAATCATTGCTACCTCAATTGGATGGGCCACATTCTGCATAGGTATGCTACTACCAATCAATTACTATTTACAAAAAAGCTATAGAGAATATTAATTTATTTTGTAAAGATTTTTAAATTTCCTAAATTCATATTTTTTGATAAGTTACAATCCCTGCAAAGGTTTTTAAAGCTATTTTTTCACATAATTAACATGTCAAATAAAGAAACTTTAAGTTTCCTTATTTTTCATTTTGAAATAAGATGTCAAAAGTAAGAATAAAGCTCAAAAGTATGAAGATTGAAGATCTAAACAAGATCTGCACTCAAATCTCAGACATAGCCAGTAAGCTAGGAGTTCCAATAAGTGGCCCTATTCCTCTACCTACAAAAAAGCTTAAAATTACAACAAGAAAATCTCCATGTGGAGATGGTACAGCAACTTTTGATAATTACGAGATGAGAATACATTCTAGAGTGATTGATCTTCCTGCAGATGATAGAGTATTACATTCAGTAATGAGACTATATGTTCCAAGAAACATTACAATAAAAATTGAGATGAAAGAATAATTTAAGTTTATCTCAGAGGCCCTATAATTGCCTATAATATACAAAACTATTCCTAAGTAAATCCCATACTAAATTATAATCCCTAATATTATTTTTTCTAATAAAATTATTGCCACCTAAGAAAAATTCAAAATCTACTTGATCTACAACAGTCCCATCATCTATAATAGATTTAAGATTTATATTAGCAATTTTAACATCATTCTTATCAAATATTCCAACTATTTTATCTGCCAATAATCCAGATTCGGTTAATAGACCTTGCACCCTTATTTGACTTCTAGGTGAACAATCTCTTCTTTGAACCATTTCAAAAATACCATTATTGCAAGTTCTTATTTGTTCTCCACGAAGTTCAACATTTATACTTTCCAAGTCATATCCTCCATAACTTGCACTACATTTTTGCCAATCTCCACAATCAAAGTCTGGTGGAGCTATCAAATCTTTTAATATAAATTCTTCCTCATTTCCCGAGTCCTCTCCACCATCTGAATCTCCTCCAGAAGAAACTGGGGTCCCACCACCTCCACCACCACTACCACCACTGCCTCCACCACCGCCCCCACCGCCGCCACCAGAAGAAGGAGCAGTGATTGTAAAACTTCTATTACTACTATTACCAGTATTCAAAACATTATCTGTACAATTTACATTCCAATTAAAGGTACCAGTGCTAAATGTAACTGTAAAATTATTTATTGCATGATTGGTAATACTCAAATTAGTAGAATTCAAACTACCTCCAATGTATAAGCTACAATTACTTAGAGGATTAGGTGTTGAAACATTATATCCAAATACTATTTCCTGAGTATTTGCTGTGTAACTAGAACTATCAGCAGGATCAAGAAGGGTCACAACAGGAGTACTATTGAAACTGGCATTAGTACTAAATGTGATTGAACTTGAATTTTCATTTCCTGCACTATCATTCACCCAGATGGTAACATTATGTTGTCCAGCAGACCAAGTGATCGTTGAAAGGTTCACACAACTAGCCAAAGTAACATTTTTTGTATGCGTATCATTACTATACCAACAACTAGCCAAATTTGTATCACTTCTTGTAAAATTAACATCTAATTTCAAATCAGAGCTATTAGTATTATTTAATGGGGAAACTATAGAAACATCAGGATTAATTGTATCCAATGTAATAGTATAATTAGTATTATTCCATGCACAGTTATTTACAACATCGCATACCAAATAATTCCAATGATAAACGTCATCCCTTGGCAAGATAATTGAAACATTACTATTATTTAAAATTCCAGTAACATCTTGAGTCTCACTAGAATTAACAATATTATTTGTCGAATTCCATAAATAAGGTGTTGCATTTACAAGCCAATTACTATCAGTATAATTACCAACAAACCCAATAGTTGAACTAGCATAATAACTATTATTTGGTGGAGCAAATAAACTAACTACAGGGCTTGTAGTATCAATAAAAAAACTAATACTACTCTGATTATTATTTCCAGCAGTATCATTCACATAAATTGTAATATTATGATTTCCTTCAGTCCAAGTTATAGTTGTTAAATTTACACAACTTGCCAAAGTTATGTTCTTTGTATATGTATCATTACCATACCAACAACTTGCTAAATTCAAATCACTCCTCGTATAATTTATATCCAAATTAGCACTACTATGATTTGTATTATTCAATGGAAATCTGATTAAAACATCTGGGTTAATCGTATCAGTATTATTAAATTTATAAGATATATAACTCCCACTAAAATTTCCAGTAACATATACTCCCAAATCATTGTCTACGGCAACATCAATTCCTGTTGCATTAGAATGAGTAAGATTCCATATATGGGTCCCATTAGGAAATAATGACATAACAAACATTGTACCAGAAAAATTCCCAGTAACAGTTATATTACCAGTCTTATCATTTGTAATACCATTTAATATGTAATCACTAGCACTACCAACACTTTCAGACCATATCCGAGAACCATTAGAGGCATTATAACTACGAACAACTGTAGTAGTTTCACTATATCCAACAACATATAGGCTATCATTATGATAACTCATAGCCCTAAAGTAATCAGCAATAATGGGTCCATTTGATGTAAAATTCATTATAGGATTTCCATTTGTAGCATTATATTTAGCTATAACTGGATGTGAGCCATTTTGAATCAAAGCATAAACAGCATCTCTATTATCTACCTCAATATCTAAAACTGTATCATGTCCCCCCCAATTATAAGTTACATTCCAAAAATGCTCACTCAAGTTAGATTGGTTATGCTTTGCTAAATAAGAATTTGATTCTTCATTTGTCGAATTTAATGCCCCTCCAATATAAACCCCAAAATCAGTATCAACAACTAAATCATTAAGTTCTGTATGAAGATCTCCATTAGCGCTATTCCCCACTGAATAATTATATATATCTGCAACTGAGCCTGAGGAATTATATTTATAAATAACTAAATGGAACCCAGATCCTGCGGCAATCTGACCATAAATTGCAACATAAACATCATTTACTAAATCAACATCAATCCCAGCCCCATATTCTACCTCTCCCAAATCAATGTCATCAAACCAGATTGATGTCCCATTAGATGCATTTAATTTATACATATGAGCATTCCCACTATATCCAGTAACATAAACACTGTCATTAATCCCTGCCACTATTGCATGACCGCTCCCAATATCCATAAGATTCAAGGTATGATTCCAACTAAAAGAAGGTATTACAACAGGATCAAAAATATAATCAAATTCTACATTCCCACTAATCTTCAAGTCATAAGAGTCTGAAGGTTCCTTAAGTTCTCTTAAATATTTCTTATACAATTTATCTTCATTAACTTCATAACTCAAAATCAATTCTCCCCTAGAATATATTTCAACATTTCCCTTTCCCTTAGCATAAAAACTTATATCATTTTTTTCATTCAACTTACGATCAAAACTTACCCGAATAATTTCCCCATTTACTAAACTCAACCAGTTGTCATCCCTTCCACTTACTAAATCAAAAACACTCTCGCCAATCACTCCATCAATTAATCTATTAGCACTAATTATTGGAATTATTTCTCCAACAATTCCCTCAGGACCACCCTCACCAACATAATCTCCATAAAAATAATATCCTAATCCTCCAATAATAACAATCCCAATAAGAATAAACATAATTAACCTACTCCAATTTTTATTATCTTTTGATTTGGGTCCAGAAATAAATCTAGTCTTTACCTTCCCATTCTCCCTATAACTCTCATAGTAATAAGGCCCAAAAACCTTTCCATTCCTCTTTATGTATTTTTTATATACCACTTTTTTATTTTTGCATTAAAAAGAGGTATGCTCGAAGACATATAGTCTTCGTTGTACACCATCTCTTTTAAAGCTAAAGCTAGCTGTTACATTACAAGTAAAATACATTTAAATATGTTTTTAGAAATTAATTTTCTATCTAAATATCAAAAGAATTAAATTCATTCATCAATCCCATAAATATTCCCAGTTCTCTTCACATTTTCAATCATTTTCTTATTAGCATTCATTTCCTTATCTCTCAAAACTAAAACCTGACGAGCCTTCAAAAATGTATTACAAAGGTCCTCCCCACAAGCCTTACATAAGTTACATTTATACAAAATTTTCTCATAATAACCATTATCTAATACTATTGCTTTTCCCCGAGGAGAATAATGATCTTTTCTTGACGCCCTATAAACTGCACAACCCTCATTATCAATTCCATTTCTCAAGGCATTCTTCACTTCTTCTTTAATTTCCTCTTTCAGATTATATTCTTCAGTTTTAGTCATTTTTTATTTTTCATTTTCATTTTCAGTTGCCCTCTTATCAAGTTCCATAATAAGATTATCTGCATCATTAGTTCCATCTATATCAATATATTTGCCCTTATTCATTTTTAGATATGGGTCATGCCTCATTTTTACCCTATGAACTATTTTCTTTTGCAAGTTATCTACCTTATTCTTTCTTCGAAGTCCAATCCCATATTTACCCGGCCGCCCATTAATTCTATTTATCATCCGAATAACTTCTTCCTTAGAAGAATCATCCTTAAAAAATGGAAAAATTATACCCAAACTCAAATCACCTGAATAAGGCACACCTATTGAATCAAGAAACATAGTGAATTCCTTTAATTTCTCAAATAATAATTTTGGATCTTCACTTGACCTATATCCATTTTTATTCATTAAGTAATAGTCTTTCATAATTTTCTTTAATAAAATGTCACAATCTTCCCCCTTGATTTTCCCATTAGAATTTTCAAACCCCACAAATATATGATATTTCTCAGGGAATCCAAGAATTTTTGAATAATAAGGAGAATAAAGTCTCATCATTGCTATAGTCTTTTCTAATTTTAATCTTTTTATAACTAAAAATATCTCTTCAATATCTCCAGATTGAAAGATTGAAAGGCTCCTTTCATTATAAGAAATAACGCTTAATTTTGCCCTAACAATTATTCCAGTTATCCCTTCTAAACCACAAACTTCTCCTATATCAGACTTACTAAATTTAATCAATTCAGCACGACCATTTACAAATTCAATTTCTTCTATCCATTCTTTAATATTCCCATATGCCCCCATAAAACTAGGTGAATCCATAGCAATCATTCCTCCAATAGTCCCTTCACCAAAAATCGGAAATTCGTAACCTATGGATTTAAGCTTTTCATTTAGTTCCTTGATTGTTACTCCTGCTTCAACACTTACTAGTTTAGTTTTAAAATCAAAATTAATATTATTCATTTTTTTCATATCAAATACATCTGAACCACTTGGAATACATCCCCCAACAATATTTGTTGCAAGACCCCTAGGAACAATATTTTGTGAATCAAGAATAAGTTTCTTAATTTCAGCAATACTTTCGGGGAACAATATTCTTTTAGCATTGCCGTGCAATCCAGAATTATCAGTATTATAACAGACTAATTCATTATCTATCATTATTAGTTTCCTCCAAGGCATCTTTATCATTATTTATTTGTTTTATACCTAATGCATCAGCTAGTATCTCACTCAATTCAAATACTTCAACACCACTCCCATCTGAATTATCCTTGAGTAAGCTATAATTCTCAAATCCTACAACAATCATCTTACTAACTCCAATCCTCTTAGCCTGCAATAATCTTTCTTTAGCAATCTTATTTGCAAGTTCAGAACTTACTCTAGCTAAACCTCCACAACTCCCACAACAAAAACTATTTTTCTTATTATTATCCATCTCCCTAATTTTATATCCTAACATCTTGAGTATTTCTCTTGGAGAATCATAAATTCCAGAATATCGCCCCAGATAACACGAATCATGAAATGTTACTATCTCATCCTTTTCTTCAATTAACCATCGTTTCTTAATAATTTTATCTAAAATAATTTCCCAGATATTCAAGACCTTAATATCCCAATAAGGTAAAACCTTACTATATTCTTCATTAAAAATTTTATAACAACCAGGCTCTGTAGCAATTATTTTCTTAATTCCTCTTTCCTTAAATTTCTTAAAATTATTCTTTATTATCTCTCTCATCTCAAAATCATATCCTCCTTCCCAAATTTCAAAACCACTACACTCTTGTTTATCAAAATATTTATAATTAATTCCCAATTTTGAAAAAATCTTACAATATAGTTCAAATCCCTCCTTAAACTTAAAGTAAGTAATACATCCAGGAAAATATATAGTATCTCTCTTTCTAAATAAATCTATCAACCCCATCAATCTATCTAATTAATTTACTTTTAAAGAATATATAATGTGGGAAATGTGTATTGGAAAACACTCTTTTAGGAGAGAAAAGTTTTTCAGAGTCCTATTTATCTCAGATTCTCTATAAACTCTTTTAATCTTGGATCAAAACTAGTTGTAAAATGTTCTTCAAGTTCATCAGCGTCAACCCACTTAGATTCAGAATACTCTTCAGTTAACTTAACCTCTCCACCTATTGCCTCACATAAATAATAAATTAATAAAACATGGTCATCTTCCTTAAACAATCTAGAAAAAACTGGGCCCAAACTCTTAACCTTTAAACCAGTTCTTCTTTGAACAACTTCTTCAAATGATTCCTCTAAATCCTTACCATAACTAGGCCTTCCCCCAGGAAAAGTCCATTTCAAATCATCAAAATGAGGATCATTTTCTCTTCGAGCAATCAAAAACTTCTTATTTGCAGGATCAAAAATAATTCCAAGAGTATTTACAAAAAATACTCCCTTCTCAAAACTTCTTAAATCAGGTATATCATTTATCATATTAATTTAGTAACATCCGAAAAATAATTCGGGACTGTCACAATCCTCCTTAGAAAATTTTAATTTTCTATATAAATTCTAAATATATTTTGTTTAAAAGCTTTTCCATACTAGCATGTCCCTTCAGAATAGCAAAAGAAAAATAGTTAAACCTTAAGATAAAATTAATTACATGGATTGTAAAAGAAATACCAAAAATATAGAAGATAAATTCAACCCAGGACTATATGATATCTCCTATAAGCAAGATCCTTCAAGTCACGAATCTAGGTGGTCCAATAGAGTTTTTAGAGACCATAAAACTGGAGCTCTAATAATTCCAACAGGAGATTATCTTTTAGGACGAAACACATTAGGTAGGATTGGCATATTTACAAATATTATTGAGAACGACAGAGCTCAATCAAACCCTAACTACGAAAATACCACTAGGCACGAATTAAGACATGCAGAAGGAGATAATGAATATGTTACAAGATTTAGAAATGGTGATCCCTATATGAATTATGAATAAATAAAGAAATTATTAATAAAAAATAAAAATAAATTTATATTAGCCAACAAACTAAACCTAATATAATTAATAGAACTACTATTCCTACTGTCCACCATAACCATTTGCTAGATTTCTTTGGTTGTTCAGCCATACCCCTCTTTGCTCCACCCATACCAGCACCAGCAGGGTTCATACCCATAGGTTTCTGCATTTGACCTTGTCCTTGAATCGCGTTTGCCATATAATACCTCCTTTCTTATATTAAGGCATGAAAACACATTAATAAAGATTGTGTAAAAGAACATTAACTTTAAATTGGAAAATAACCTATAAATTACATGAAACCGATGTCATCATCCCAAAAGAAGAAAATAATCCAACAATTAAATGAGCAATTTGGAATTTCAAAACTGCCATACCTATTTTTACAATTTGGAAAAGAAAAAATTAGAATTTACTCAGGAAATCTAGCAAAAGAAGATCTAAATAATCTTGACAAAAACACAAGAATAGAAAATATGGGACTATATTTTGCAAGAGTTCAACCAGACGGAATTCGTTTAACTATCGATGGAATTCAACTAGTAAAAGACCAAATTACTAAAAATGTTATGGAAATAAATGATGAACAAGCAAAACAATGGTTTAAGGGAAATGATCTAGATATACAAGCAGATTCAGCATTTAAAATACTGAAGAACGATAATGAATTCATAGGATGTGGAAAATCAACAGGAGATAGAATAACTAATTTTGTACCTAAAGAAAGGAGGATAAAAGGTTAAATACCCTCCAAAATTTAAACAAAAATGAACCAAGAAGAAATAGAAAAATACAAACAAGCAGGAAAGATAGCTGGAGATTTAAAGAAATTCTTAAGAGGCTATGTTAAAGAAGGAATGCTCCTAACTGAAATTGTTAAAACAATTAAAGATAAAATTGAAAATTCAAAAGCTATTTGCGCTTTCCCACCAACACTCTCAATTGATGATATAGCCGCCCATTACAGCCCACCCCCAAAAGATGAAACTAAAGCAACAGGTATAATTAAAGTAGATTTCGGAGTATGTATTGATGGCTATATAGCTGACACTGCTATAACTCTAGACCTAACAGAAGATAATAGACATAAAGAATTAATCGAAGCCTCTGAACTTGCTTTAAACAACGCATTAAAAATAATTAATAATGATATTACATTAAACGATATTGGGAAAAATGTTCAAGAATCTATTGAATCCAAAGGATTCTCTCCAATTAATAATTTGTCAGGACATTCATTAGGTAGATGGAATGTTCACGCAGGAATAACAATTCCAAATTATGCAAATGGTAACTTAAATAAGTTAGAACCTGGAGCCTATGCTATTGAACCATTTGCCACAGATGGGAAAGGAATGATACAAGCAGGAGGGCCAGGTAATATCTACGAACTTACTAATCCAAAAAATCCCAGATCTCCAACAGCAAGAAAAATACTAGCTTTCATCCAGGAGAAATATAAAACTCTACCATTTTCGCTCTTTGAAATCCAAGAGAAATTTGGACCCATGTCAAGATTAGCAATTAATGAATTAATAAAACAAGATAGCTTACATTCTCACACAACACTTGTAGAGAAAGCAAATGGTTTTGTAAGCCAAGCAGAGCATACATTTCTAATTACAAATGATGGTGAAGTTATTGTGACAACTTTAGAGAATTAAACAACTCCCTTCCTAGCCCTAACCATCAACTCTTTAGCAAGTAATAAATATTTTTTTATAGTAATTAAATCAATAACTTTGGTACCCAAACTATCGCTCATTATTACAACCCTTTCCTGACGAACAAATTCCATAGCACTCTCTTGATGCTTATTATTCAAGTTTATTATCTCTTTAATTTTCTTTATCTGTTCATTACTTAAATTATAATTCTTAGCTATTCCAACAAAAGTTGCAAAATTATCATTAAATGCAGAATACAACCTAATTCCATTATACCTAGCCTCATAATTTAAAATTGCATTTATACACCCAATAACTGAAAAATATATTTCATCAAATATCTTTATGAGTAATCTATACTCATTCACTAATTGAAAGGTAACATAAGTCATATGATCTGCTATCTGTAGATGCCTAGCAGCCTCTTTCAGATTTTCTTCATAACGCTCCATTTTCTCTAAACCTCATAAAAATGGAGTGCTCAAAATTTATAATTTTGAAGGGTTCCATGATATACTTAGATAAATAGAATTAATAAGAATTATGCAACTTGATATTTCAACTGAACCATTCCACTTTTGAATTCCTTAGAATTAGTTAATTTCAATTTAACATCATTAGAAACTTTATCAAACAAACCAATTCCTTCTCCAATCACTACAGGGATTATTGTTAATATTATCTCATCAACTAAACCTTCAGAAAGTAAACTCCCATTTAATCCCCCACCTCCAACCAACCAAATATCCTTGCCATCTTTAGATTTTAAATCTTTAACCAAACTTACAGCATCAGAACTTATTTCAACATTTTCATTATCTTTCAATTTCTTACTAGTACAAACATAACATTTCATTCCAGAATAAGGCCAATCTCCAAAAGTTAAAACTTGCTCATAAGTTTTCCTACCCATAATTAAAGCATCAGTCCTTTCCATCAATTCTTCATAACCATGTTCTTCAGTAGTATCCTCAACTTCCTTTGAACCCTCAACCTCAGATCCAGGTAACCAATCAAGCTTACCATCCTTTCTTGCTATAAATCCATCTAAACTACTCGCGATATAAAGAATTACTTTTCTCATTAACTAAGTTCCAGCATCGCCTCAGTCAAATCCCCATTAGCCTTTTCTAGAGCCATACGAGCCTCTTCTTCCAAACAATTACACTTATCCATCAAAGTCTTTATATCTTCAGAAGTATTATCTACAACCTCTTCAACATCCCCTGTATCAATCTCTCCACCTTCAACTTCACTAACTTCACCAGAAATCTGAAAATTCTCTTGACCCTGCATATTAATCTTAACTACACTGGGTTCATCAATAACTATTTTCCCACCATCCTCCAACTCAATAATAACACGGGAAGCGTCAATTTCCTCCTGAGCTATACCCATCTGCTTCATCATACCTTGCATCTTCTTAGGATCAATTCCAGGAAACATCTTAAACTACTATCGGCCAGAATATCTTCAAAGCTGAAACTAAAGCTATTATAGCAATTATAAATATAACTACCTGAACTGGACTCAATTTAAATGGACTCTTATATTCTTCATTATACCGCATTAATCCTCCAAAACTTGACGGCATCTGCATTTGTTGTTGTGGTGGCATAATTATAGGTGTAACCAAGCATTTTTAAATCTTCTCATCATATTTTCCCCATGGGGAACAAATACAATCACCAAGAAACTGAACATAAAATTAGAATGTCTTGGGAAAAGAATAAAACATACAAATTTGACCCTAAAAGAGGAAAAGCTTTTTCTATTGACACTCCACCACCAACAGTTTCAGGACAAATGCACATAGGCCATGCCGCATCATATTCTCAGCAAGACTTCATAGCAAGATTCCAAAGAATGAAAGATAACGTTTTCTATCCATTTGGAACTGATGATAATGGACTCCCCACTGAAAGATTAATAGAAAAAATAAAAAACGTAAAGAGCAAAGATATGACTAGATCTGAATTCATCAAATTATGTCTAAATACACTAAAAGAAATTACCCCCGAATTCATTAAAGATTGGAAAGATTTAGGAATTTCTTCAGATTATGAAATATTCTATTCAACTATTGATGAAAATTCAAGAAGGATGTCTCAAAAATCATTTATAGAATTATTCAAAAAAGACATTGCTTATAAAAATAATTTTCCAACTATATGGTGTCCAGAATGCATAACTTCTATTGCTCAAGCAGAACTTGAAGATAAAGATTCAAAAAGTTTATTCACCACATTAAAATTCAAAGTAGAAAATAAGGATCTTTTAATTGCAACGACTAGACCAGAACTTTTAGGTGCATGCGTGGCGGTTTTTGTCAATCCAAAAGATAAAAGATATAAATCATTGGTAGGAAAGAAAGCTAAAGTACCAATATTCAACCACGAGGTTCCAATTATTGAAGATGAATCTGCAGAAATTGAAAAAGGAACGGGGGTTCTAATGATTTGTTCTTATGGGGATAAATATGATGTTGAATCCATAAACAGACATAAGCTAGATCCAAAACTAATCATAAACAAGGATGGCACATTAAATATTAATAAATACAAAGGATTAAGAATCAAGGCAGCAAGAAAACAAATTCTTGAAGATCTAAAAAAAGCTAAATTAATTACAGATCAAAAAGAAATTTCGCATATTGTTAACACACATGACAAATGTGGAACAGAAATAGAATTTGTTACAACAGAACAATGGTTCATTAAAGTTCTTGATCAAAAAAAGAAACTTATCAGTCAAGGTAAAAAAATTAAATGGAGCCCTAGCTATATGCAAAAGCGTTATGAAAATTGGGTTAATGGATTAGAATGGGATTGGAGCATTTCTCGTGAAAGGCATTTTGGAATACCAATTCCAGTTTGGGAATGTAAAGATTGTAATGAAATTATTTTGCCAGAAGAAAAAGAACTGCCTGTAGACCCACTTGAATTAAAAAAATCATGCCCAATATGTAATAAAGCAGCCACTCCAGAAAATAAAGTTCTTGACACCTGGGCAACATCCTCATTAACGCCCCAAATTGCTAGATCGCTTGTCAGTAATAAAATTGATATCCCATTTTCATTAAGACCTCAGGCCCATGATATAATTAGAACATGGGCATTTTATACAATAGTAAAATCACTATACCATGAAGATAAAATACCATGGGATTCAGTTATGACATCTGGATTCATAACTCTTAAAGGAGAAAAGATGAGTAAATCTAAAGGGAACGTAATAGACCCAAAAAAAGCTATAGAGGAATATGGTGCAGACGCAATAAGATTCTGGGCAGCAAGTAACAAGCTTGGTGAAGATTTTGATTATCAAGAAAAAGACCTACTAACTGGGAAGAAGACTATCACTAAACTATGGAATGCTACTAATTTTGTTTTCATGAATCTAGAAGATTTTAAGCCTGGTAAGAAACCAAAACTAGAGGCTATTGATCAACAATTTCTAAACAAATTAAATGATCTAGTAGAAGTCTGCACCAAGGCATTTGAAAAATTTGAATATTCTAAAGTTAAATCAGAAATAGATAAATTCTTTTGGAATACATTTGCAGCTAATTATTTAGAGATAGTTAAAAAAAGAGTATATCAGGGAGCTGGTAACAAAAGACTTTCAGCCCAATATACATTATACAATTCATTATTGACAATTCTAAAATTAATAGCTCCAATAATGCCGTTTATTACCGAAGAAATTTACCAAACCCATTTCAAAAAGTACGAAAAACAAAAATCAATCCACTTAGAAAAATGGCCAGTATTTGAAAATGCTAAGCAATCAAGTGGATTAGACCTCCTAATTAAAATAATTAGTAAGGTTAGACAAGTTAAATCAGTAAAGCAAAAGCCTATGAACTCAGAAATTCTTTTAACAATACCTGAAGAAGACCAAAATAAAATTAAAGACATGTTACAAGATTTAACTGACGTAACTAACGCTCAAAATATTATTGAAGGAAAATTTAAGGTAGAAATTATATAGATGGCACTAGACGAACAAGAAAGATCAGATTTGGAAGAATTCATTGAAAGAATTAGAGGTTATAGAGCTCGTCATACAGAACTTATTACAGTCCTAGTTCCTGCAGGTTTTGATATAAATTTAATAACAAAACAACTTGAAGCAGAAAAATCTACAGCGACTAATATTAAATCTACAGGTACAAGAAAAAATGTCCAAGAAGCCTTAGAAAGTTTAATTAGAATAACAAAAGGTATGAAAAAAGCCCCCCCCAATGGATTAGCACTATTCTCTGGAAATGTATCTCAAACTGAAGGCCAATCTGAATTTATAACTGAAGCGTTTGAACCCCCTGAAGAATTAGGAGTAAGGTTATATCGATGTGATCAAACTTTTGTAGTTGATCCACTTGATGAAATTTTAGAGATTAAAGATCTATACGGGCTTATTGTAATTGAAAGAAACGAATCAACTATTGGAATACTTATTGGGAAGAAAATTAAAGTATTACAAAAATTTGAATCATTTATTCCAGGTAAAACAAATAAAGGGGGACAATCTGCAGCAAGATATGCAAGAATTAGAGATAACATGGCAAAGGAATTTTTTAGAAAGATTGCCGAAGTAGTTAAAGATGAATTTTTTGATATGAAAAATCTAACTGGAATTTTAGTTGGAGGGCCAGGCCCCACTAAAGAAGATTTCCTTAAAGAAGGGAATTTAGTAACAGCATTAAAGGAAAAAGTTATTGGAGTTAAAGACATTGGATACGCAGATGAACATGGATTAGAACTTTTGGTAGAAGCTTCTTCAGACATTTTAGCAGAACAGGAAATCACTCAAGAAAAAAAACTCATGGAAGATTTTTTTGATAAATTAGGAAAAGATAAAGACAAAACTTCTTACAAAATAGAAGAAATTAGAAAAGCCCTTATAATGGGAGCGATTGACAAGTTATTTATTTCTAAGAAATTAGATAAATCCATTCAAGAAGAATTAAGAAAAAATGCTGAACAAACTGCAGTAACTATTCACATAATTTCAACAGATACTGAAGAAGGAATTCAATTCTATAATTTAGGTGGAGTTGGAGCCATATTAAGATTTAAGATATCGTAACTACTTTCTACTAAATACACCAAATAAAAACACTTAAAAATGAACCATAGTTTAGTTTATAATGGTAAAACTAACAGATAATCTAAACGATGATCAATTGACAGCATTATTTGCAGATGTACAAGTCTTTAAAGCAGTATATCCAACTATGGAAACCTATGAATCTGCAATTGGTCAAATTACAAATCCATTAAAAAAAGAAACCTTTAGAAGATTAGATGACTGGTTCGCTCCAAGGATGGCAGGCATGTGGGCTACAATAAGCGGATCACACAGAACAATAGATAGTGAATTTGTAAATGATAATGCAAACGTAGTAAGAGCAACTTTAGATCATGGAATTGGGGTACTTAATGGAGATGCACCAGGTGCAGATTTTGTTTCAAATGAAGTTACATTAGATTATTTATCAAATAGGAAGATGGATCCTAAAGACCATCTAGCACTAATACTTCCTACTAGAAAAGATATATGGATGGAAAGACTGTCCCATGTTGCAGTAAGTAATCATACTTCTCCAGAGGAAAGAAGTAAAGCGTATAGTGTAAACGGGCAACTAAGATATATAATAAAAAACTGGCCAGAAATTGTTTTTGATGATTACCCGGAGAAATATATAGATGAAAATCGTTTCCTTAGAGAAGGAGAAGATGGGGATGAATACAGACAAGAGGTATACCAAGCTAGAAATGGATTATTAGCCTACAAAGGAGACATATTCATAGGATTAAGAGTTAATGAATCTAGAGGGGTAGAACATAATAGAGATATAGCAGAAAAGTTAGAAAGACCTAATCTAATAGAAGAATATCAAATTGATCAAGATGGGTCTGATGCCATAACAGATTATGATACAGAGTTAAGAATACCTGAAATTTCAAGAAGAAGTTATATATAGGCAAGGCATTTAATTTCCGTACCCTTTAATGCCTTGAATAGATAGGAATGGCAAAATAAGAGGTACGATTATTTTATGCCATTACTATATAAATCAAACTAATCCTACTAACAACTCACTAATTTTATCTGGATCATGTCTCAAAAGATTCTTCATATCCCAAAGTATTTTTTTCTCTTTAACGTCATCAAGTACGTCTTCGATTAATACGCTTATCCCAAGATTCTCAATCTCATCAACATCATTCTCAATTAAATGAGCATTTTCTGCCTTATAAGATTCTAACAATTCCTCGTTGGGCATTTTACTATTCAAAACCACAAAATCTAAATCACCATCCAAATATTCTAAAACTTTTTTTACATGATCACTAGCCTTATATCCATAGGTCTGTGAAACTTGACTCATAATATTACACACATAAACCTTCTTAGCCTTACTTCTTGAAATTGCCTCAGGAATTCCTGTTACAAGTAAATTTGAAATTAAACTAGTATACAAACTTCCAGCACTCAAAATAATTAAATCAGCTTCCTCTATAGCCTTAATAGCCCTCAAATTGGCTCTTGCTATAGGTTCATGGTAAACTCTTTTTATTGGACTCCTATTATAAACTGTATCATTATGTCTATCAATTATCTTATCTTCTTCTTCAAGGATTGTCCCATCCTCTAACTCAGCAAAAATATTTATATTATCAAAAGTACTTGGCAAAACCTGGCCTTTAATTTTTAAAATCTTGCAAGCCTCTTCTACAGCATTCTCAAAACTTCCAGTTAATTGTGACAATGCAGCAATAAAAATATTTCCAAAACTATATCCTTCAAGCCCCCCATTTGTAAATCGATGATTTATCAAATCACACATTAATTTCTCTGAATTTGATAATGCTATTAAACATTTTCTTATGTCTCCAGGAGCTAATAAATCAAAATCTCTTCTTATTACTCCTGTATTTATCCCAGAATCTGTTACATTAACAATTGCAGAAATGTTATCAGTATATTTTTTCATCCCCTCTAAAACATGAGAAGTACCTGTTCCACCACCAATAGTAACTATCTTCAACTTATCATTCTTTATTCCCAAAATACCATATAATCCTCTTAGGGTATTAATTACATGATCAGGTTCTTCATTTTGAAATCTAGGTTCCAAACTTTTATATTTGCCCCTCAAAATCCTACAAGTCTGCATCCCCAGATCATTTCCAATTTTTATTTCTGCATCAATTCTATCCCCAACTACCAATATTTCATTCGGATCTAAAGATAATTCTTCCAAGGCTTCCTTAAAACTTTCTTCCTTTTTACCCACATCAGGTAAAAGAATATAATCAAAATAATCTCTTATCTCCAAATAATCTATCTTACGGTCTTGCAGTGGTTTTTTACCTTGACTTAAAAGAACCAAACGATAATCTCCCTTTAATTTGCTCAAAACTTCTTTAGTGTCTGAGAAAATATCCATTTTATCAAAGTCAAAATCATAATACTTATTTCTTCCAGCCTCAATAATTTCTTCATCTTCATTTCCATAAGTTTTTGCTAATTCAGCAAATTTATCAGAGCTAGGATTATTTTTTATTATATCCTTAATTTTATCTAGACCATCATTCACATCACAAGTAAGCCCCTCCTTAATCATAGCCTCAATTCCCTGCCTTAACGCAATATCCATTAAAAATTGAACATTATGGAGAGTATCATCTAAATCAAATATTAATGCCTTTATTCGTACCATCTTTTGTGGTATCAAATAATCGAATCAGTTTATAAAGATTATTGGTGTTTTGCAACTATTTCTATTAAGGGAACCTGAGGATTAGAATGATAATAGTTACAAGAAATTTCCTATTAATTAGCTAATCTCATTTCAACTTCGCCAGAATCAAAAAACCCACATTTCTCATAAAATGTGATATTATCTTTCCCACAATTTAGTAATATTTTATAGCAATCTATCCCCTTAGCCTTGTCAACTAAATAATCTATCATCTTCTTTCCAGCTCCCTTTCCCCTACATCCCTTATCTACAACCACATTTTCTATATGGGAGTAAGGTCTACCTCCTTGAGAGATATTCATTTGAACTAATAATAATGCAGTTCCCAAAATCTTGCCTTCATCCTGATACACGCACAAAGAATAATTCTCATCATCTAGTATTTTTCTATAAATATTCTCAACCTTTTCCCTATTAAAAATCGTTCCATCTTTCAAGGAAGTTAATTGATTTAATAATTCCAAAATTGAATCCAAATCCTCTAATGTAGCACCCCTAACTAAATCATTCATTCAACTGTCACACTCTTTGCAAGCGACCTCGGTTTATCTATATCACATCCCCTTTTATTAGCAATATAATATGCAAGTAGCTGAAAAGGGACTACTGTAAGAAATGGGTACAATAGACCTGAAGTTTTTGGAACATAAAGTACCCTATCTGAAATAGCAATTATTTCATCATCCCCTTCAGTAGCAAGACTAATCACCATCCCCCCACGACTCCTAATTTCTTCAATATTACTTTTAATCTTAACATAACTATCATCCTTAACAGCTATAACAAAAACTGGCATGTTCTCATCGATTAAAGCTATAGGTCCATGTTTCATTTCTGCAGCAGGATATCCCTCAGCATGTATATAAGAAACCTCTTTCAATTTTATAGCCCCCTCCATAGCAATAGGATAATTAGTTCCACGCCCCAAATAAAGAGCATTTGACTTATCGTAATACAAATTTGAAACTTTCTGTATTGCATCCTTAGAGTCTAGTATAGATTCTATCTGATTTGGAATCCTCCTAAAATGTTCCAATCTTTCGCGAAGATGATCCTTATTCCAAGCTTCTTTCAAATCAGCAAGATAAATACCAAACAAATAGAGTATTCCTATCTGAGTAAGAAAAGCCTTAGTACTAGCAACCCCAATTTCAGGACCTGCATTTGTATAAATAACACCATCAGATTCACGAGGGATAGCACTCCCCTCAACATTACATATACTCATTATCTTAGCACCCTTCCCTTTAGCTTCATTTATTGCAGCTAAAGTATCAGCAGTTTCACCACTTTGAGTAACTGCAATAACTAAATCTCCCTCATTAATTATAGGATTCCTATATCTAAATTCAGAAGCGTAATCAACTTCACAATTAATTTTAGCTAAACTTTCAATCATATACTTCCCAGTTAAACAAGCATAATGTGCAGTTCCACAAGCTAGTAGGATAATTCTTTTAACATTTTTCAAGTAATCATCATCCAATTCAAAATTATCAAAAATGACCTTATCATCTTTAATCCTATCATTAACCATTTTTCTCATAACTGCTGGTTGTTCAAAAATTTCTTTCATCATATAATGATCAAATCCATTCTTTTGTGCATCCTCAATACTCCAATTTATTTGTTCAACATCCCTACTTATTTCAGATCCATTTATCAAACTAGAGATCTTATAATCCTCATCGATAACAACGATTTCATTATCTTCTAAATATAATACTTTCTTTGTATGTTCTATAAATCCACTAACGTCAGAAGCCAAGAAATATTCTCCATCTCCAATCCCTAAAATTAGTGGAGACAATCTCTTTGCAGCAATAATCTTACTAGATTCATTATTTAAAATAACTAAAGCAAAAGTTCCTTCCAATCTTTTTATAGTATTAATAACAGCATCTTCAAAATCATTATCTACCATAAATTTTTGAATCAGATTTGGAATTACTTCGCTATCGGTTTCAGAACTAAATTCATATCCCTCCCCAATTAATTCTTGTTTAAGCTTATCATGATTTTCTATTATTCCATTGTGGATTACGGATATTTTATTATCATTTGAAAAATGCGGATGTGAGTTATTCTTATTAGGTTTACCATGAGTACTCCATCTCGTATGAGCCATTCCAAGACCTCCATTCATCTCTAAAAAGTTTACAGAATCATTCACATCCCTTACTCTCCCCTTATCCTTTTTTATCTCAAACTTATTATTATCCAACAAAACCATCCCCACAGAATCATATCCCCTATACTCCAAGTTCTTCAAACCATTAAACAAAACTTCCGATGCCCTCTTCTTTCCTTTATAGCCTATTATGCCACACATGATAATGTAATATATCTAAAGAGTATATAAGTATTATCAAGCAGTAGGAAAGACTAATCTGCAATAATGTTTTATAACTTTTTTCTGATCATCCTTATATGCCATCCCCAAATCTTTCGCCTCAACATTATCTATATGAATTGATAATCCAACATCTTCTTGATCTCCAATTCTAACTCTAATCCCATCTTTTATCTTTCCATCATATTCAAATGCGATTATCTGACCATTAGTAACTCCAATAATCTCTGCATCAGGTATAGCTATATGTAAATGAGGGATTGCTATAAATGCATTACTGTCCAATTTTACCTCCCCATAAGGTCCAACAATATAGATACCAGGAGTTTTACTTAAATCAGCTCCAGACAATGCATACATATGAGTAAAATCATCATAACCTAAATTCCTTGCATCATCTGTTGTAAGTTCAACCTGACTTATTCCTCTAGGCCCTCCCAAAACTCTAACATTATCCATAACATTAGCACCATATCTTAATTTAACAGTCTCTTCAGCAGCATACTGTCTAGGTTGTGATAAACCTCCCTCAGGCAATTGATTCAACGTATATCCAGGGCCAAATAAAACTTCAACGTGTTCCTGAGTAAGATGAACATGCCTACGTGAACTTTCCACCAATATATTATCTGCGTCAATCATTCTTCCTTCTAGATCTACCATACCTCCAACTATAAAAATCTTACCTTATAAGTCTTGGCATAACCTTTAAATCTTCAAGATTAAAATCTTGAATGAGTTAAATGCAAAGCATTTAAATTACCATCTTCATTATTACTAACATGAGCATTAATTCAGAAACAATAAAAGAGCTTGATGAAAATAAAGAGATAGAAAACATGAAGAAAATTGAAGCTGCTTTCTTCTTATCTGCAAGATATTTATCATTAAAAGAGTTAGTTCTACTTACAGACATTAACCCCCTAATGTTAAAAGAATTAATAGAAAGATTAGCTCAAAAATACAATAATGCAGATTCAGCTATGGAAATTATTAGCAAGGAAAACATGTGGAAAATGGATGTTGGACAAGAATATATTTCTATGGTAAATAAACTAGCTACGGGTTCAAGCGAATTCTCTAAAGCTGAACAAGAAACTTTAGCTGTTATTGCTTACAAACAACCAGTAAAACAATCCATAATTATAAACATTAGAGGGAATAAGGCATATGATCACATTAAAAATTTTATAATAATGGGATTATTAAATTCAAAACAAGTAGGTCACACCAAGGAGCTAAAATTAAGTGATGACTTCTTTGATTATTTTCACTTGCAAGATTCTGGAAATGGAATCTTGCACAGGCCAGATGAATCCTCGGATTTATCAGACTTGCAAGATTCTGGAAATGGAATCTTGCACAGGCCAGAAGAGTCTGAAGAAAAATCTTCAGACTTAACAAAAGGAGATGGAGGGGCAATCCAATTAGAATCCACAAATGAAACTGAAAACAATAATATTGAAAAATCCAAAAATCCTGAAGAAAATCCTAAAGAGTAATAGTGTAAGATGAAAGATATCTCCTATCAACCAACTCCTAAAAACCAAAACCCTTAAATAATCTAGGTATCTATAGATACCATGAATAACCAAATTAATCTAAGATTATCAGATAAAATACTCAAATCTGCACAATCATATTCTGAGGAGCATGGATTTACAACAGTTCAAGAATTTATCAAAGAAGCTATAAGGGAGAAATTATTTGATGAAGCGGTTATAAATAAACAAGAATTACAACTTGTAAAGAAACTAACTCAAATAAGTGAAGAAAATAATCTCTATGGAACTGAAGAAGAATTATTCAAAAAATTGAGGGAAGAATAATAATGGAATATATTTTGAGGCCCTCAAAATTCTTTCTAGAACAATTAGATGATCTAAGTAAAGATGCAAAAAGTCTGATTGAAGAAAAATTAAAACTAGCAAAAAATAATCCATATAGATATAAGAGAATTCTAGGATATAAATTATTTCTTTTCAGAATAAGATTTGAAGAAGATAAAAAAGAGAAACGTGTAATCTATCTTATTCAGAAACCATTCATCAAAATTCTATGCATTCTAGACAGAAGCAAAGAATATAAAGATCTCAAAAAATATTTAAAAAAATTAGGATATCTGTGATACTAGAACAATCTATTTTTTATACTTATATTCCTAATTAATAAAATGGTTGATATACTCCCCCTAGTCTACTTGTCATACATGTTCATTTCTATTTACATGTTAACATTATTCCTAATAATCTATTTCAGAAACAAACATAGATTCTTCACAAACCCCCAATTAACTAAACATTATTCAGTCTCTTTTATTACTCCAGCATATAATGAACAAGATACTATTAAAGAAACTATTGAACACGTTTTTGCTATAGATTATGATAATATTGAAGAATTAATAATAATTAACGATAATTCTTCAGATAACACCAAACAAATCGTAGAATCATTATTATCAAAATATCCTAAACTTAGGATTATAAATAATGATGAAAATCTTGGAAAAGCTGGAGGATTAAACAAAGCATGGCCATTAACTAAGTCCGAACTCGTAGCAGTAGTAGATGCAGATTCATTTCCTAAAGAAGACTCCCTTAAAAAAATGGTTGGGTTTTTTGACAATCCAAAAGTAGGAGCTGTAACTTGTCCAGTTTTAGTTAGAAATAAAAATACGTTTTGGGCAAAATTACAACACATTGAATATATAGCAATAAGTTTTGGTAGAAAATTGTTAGAATATGTAGACGCAATTTATGTTACCCCAGGACCCCTAGCATTATACCGAAAAAGTGCACTCATAGACATTAAAGGATTTGATGAAAATAACATGACTGAAGATATAGAGGCAACATGGCATCTGGCCTATAATAATTGGGACAGAAAAATGAGCTTAGACACTGGAGTCAGTAGCCAAGTTCCTACAAAACTAAAACCATGGTTTATTCAAAGAAGGCGATGGAATATTGGGGGCTTACAATGCATCACTAAATACTGGCATGCCATAGGTAAAAAGGGGATGTTAGGAACTTTCATTATACCTTTCTTCATTCTCAACATGTTCCTAGGATTAGTAGGATTAAGTATCTTCTTCTACCTAATTGGAACAAGATTAATATCAAACTATCTATCAGTAAAATATTCAATCATAGCTAATACTCCTTTCATAACTTCAGAACAATTTATTATAACTCCAAGTATCTTAAATTACTTAGGGGTCATCCTCTTCGCAGCAGGACTAATTTACCTATTACTAATCTTATCAATACTTGGAGAAAGAATAAAAACTAAAGAAAACATTTTAAACTTACCCTTCTATCTAATATTCTATCTAATACTATATCCATTCATTATGATAAATGCTATATGGAATTTTTATAGAAAAAAGTACATATGGAGATAAAACAATAATATGACCTCACAAAAATCAGCATTTTGGCAAGCATTCATTGTAACAATAATAATATTTGGAATTGGGGTTTTCTTTGGAGTTGTTCTTGAAAACTGGAGAACAAACCAAATTTCAGATCTTTATCAACAATCAGAATTAGAACTCCTAGATATAAAACTACAATCCGAAATCTACACATTAGGAGAATTCGATTGCGATCAAGCAGTCCAAGAAAATATTAAATTCGCAGATAAAATTTTTCAAGAAGCAAAAATTTTAGATAAATATGAAGGAGCTAGTAGACTCACAACCAATCTAAGAATCCAGCATAAAAAATATGACCTACTTAGAACTAACTTACTATTAAATTCCATAAAGATTAAAGAAAAATGTACAAATGATTATCAAGAAGTAGTTTACTTCTATCAATACAACGAACCAACATTTGAAACAAAAGCTAAACAGAATGTTTTTTCAAAAATACTTTCTGAATTAAAAGAACAAAAAGGTTACGAAATATTATTAATTCCAATAGCAGGAGATAATGATATCTCAGCAGTAAATCTACTTACTGATGAATATGAAATAGAACAACTACCTACCATAATGATCAATAGAGAACATAAAATAACTAATATCCTTACAGTAGATCAACTATCTACATACCTTCAGTAACTATATTTCCCATAACAAATAAGAATAAAAAGCAAATAACTCTTAATTTTCTATGCAAAGTTGTGATATATGTGGAATTACTAGTACTGAAGTAAGAATATTTGATGCTGTCCATGACCTAAGAATGAGTACCTTATGTGAAAGATGTGCTATAATTGAAAATATTCCAATTATAAAAAAACCTAATTCTGAACAATTAAAGGAATCTGAAATTGTGAGAGTTTCAGATAGAATGAAAGACATTTCAGGTATGAGGGAGGAAGTTAAAGAAGAGACTTTTTTCAAGGAAGATAAACTTAAAGAATTAGATAGCAATCCCGAATTAGAATTACCTGAAAAAGAAAATTTAAACTTAATAGATAATTTCCACTGGGAAATTATGAAACAACGAAGACGTAGAGGACTTTCTCAAAACAAATTAGCGGATTCACTTGGTGAATCAGAAATAGCTATTCAAATGATAGAAAAAGAGAAATTACCCGAAAATGCAAAAAGGATTCTAAAGAAATTGGAGCAAGTTTTTCAAATCAATTTAAGAAATAAACAGAAAGTTATTGAGCAAAATTTAGAACCAATTCTTGTAGATGAAGAAGGTGAAACTATTGATTATGTGCCAGAAGATGAAGAAATGATATTTGTAGAAACTGACCCTGAACCAGAAATTAATCATGATTCTGCAGAAGAAATATCCCTTAAACATGCAGAAAATACACTAGGAATTAAAATTCCTGAAGAGAGAAAAAGAACACCCTACCTTCCGGAAAATAAAGATCTAAATTTAGATAAAATAAATAAACAAGAAGTAACTATTGGAGATCTTCAAAAGTTACATGAGAAAAAATCTATAACCATAAGAGAGGAAAATCTTGTAGAACAAAATAAAATTGAAGAAAGACAAAGATTCCTTAAGGAATCACGAGAAAGAGATAGACAAAGAATTGAATTAGAAAAACAACAAGATAAATTAGAAAAGGAAAATGATGAAATAAGAAGAAATCAAATTATGGAACAAAAAAGACAAGAAGTTCATGATTTAAGACAGAAAGAATCAAGTGAAGTTAATAGTTTTCTTGGAGGCTCAGAATTATTGGACCCTTATGAAAAACCCAAAGAGGATTCCATTGAAGAATTTGACAGGGAACTTTGATTGAAAGCTCTTTCCGAAGAATTCAAATTTCTAAATTTGAACGTATCTGAAACAACATTTCTGAGAAAACACATCAAAGTTCACCTTAGAGGATTAAAATTCTCTATAAAGAATTAAATTAAGCGGCAGCTGCCCTTGAATAATAACCAGAACTTCTAAGCCCACTTCTTATTGACATACTAACCATTTTCTTAGAGTCTGCATTTGATCCAGGACCTTCACCCAACATATTATCTAGAGCACTCCAGTAAACCTTTTCACTCTTATGACTATCAGAGTACATCCCATTTGAATTTTCAAAATTAACGTTATAAGCATTCCCAGATCTCGACTTAGCTTTCAGAAAGCTAACAGTTATACTATCAAAAGCATCTCCAGATTCATCATTGCTATTAAAGTTATAATTCTTTCCAGCAGTTCTACTCTCCAATTTTCTAACCCTTTTCTTAACCCTATTCATATCAATCAATCTCTTACTTGCAAGTCCCTCAAGATAAACATCCTTAAAATCCCTAGTATCCTCACCAACTAAATAATTAATATATTCTCCAAGAATAGAATGCAATGTTTCTAGTGATTCTTTAGATTCATTATTTCTAGAATGAACTCCATTATTAAATTTCAATAAACTATCTACATGTTCAGCAGCCAATCTAGTTTCTTCAATTGTATGATCCCCATGTCCACCAAAAATATGCTTCTGAGCATAAGAAGCAACACTTCTTGCCATATCTTCGCCATTTCCTACCAAACTCCTATTAACATGTTCTCTCAAAGTCCATTCTCCAGCAAATCTACTAATATGTCCACCATCTACTCTTTCTACTAATTTTGAACCCCTCATTTCAGCTTCAGAATTCTTAGTATCGACGTTTAATCCATCTCGAGTCTCTTTAAATAAAAATCCATCATCTACTTTTACCCTATTAGCCTTCATACTCACCCCTCCATATCTCACCTCTCTAACATCCATTACTGGTATCCTATCCAAATATTGATCCTCTCGGGACATCTCTCCAGTTAATGTCTCAACTTGATGTCCAACAGCAGTATCCTCTACACTTAACCTTCTTGGTAAAACCATCCAAGAGGAAACTACTTGCCTTAGAAAACTTGTTAATCTTTTCATTTAAAAAACTAATTTTTCACATTTTTAAAGGTTATGTATGTCAAAGATAAGGTTTAAAAATCTTCAAAATCAATAGATTTTGAATGAGTTAAAAACCTTCTCCAAAGGTTTTTAAAGCCTATTTTTCTCAGTATCACATGGAAGTTACAATTCTTAAAGATGAAAAGAATGATCTAGAAGCATCAATAGATAATCAGACTATTGTAGAGATAGTTCGTTCATACTTAAACAGAGATTCAAGTGTAACTCTAGCAGCTTGGAAAAAAGTACACTATTCAAAGCCACTTATTCTTAAAGTTAAGACTGAAGGAAAAGCAGCAAAAAAAGCTCTTAGTGACGCAATTGCAGCTATCCAAAAAGACCTTGATAAATACAAGGGCGAATTCTCTAAGGCAAAGTGATTTTAACATCAATCATTTTTATTATCAAGTTCTACAGCATGTTTAATCAAATCTAAATTACAAGCCTTATTCTTCTTACAAAACTTCTCACACCTTTTTGCAATATCCTTATAAAGATAATACATCAAACATTCCTCACACTGATAATACTTCTTATTATCATGATTAATTTCTTTTACCATTTTCAGTTATATTTTCCAACTAATTTATAATCCCAAATACTAGAAAGTATTATCCCAAAAACTCCCAACCAAATTACAGGACTATAAAATATTCCAATTAATAATATGGCAACACTAAAAACGCCAAGTTTTATTGGACTTTTATTATGATGTTTCTTTTTATTCTTTATTAAAGATCTAAACATATACCACAAACCTAAAAATAACAATGGAAATAATATAAAATCATTTATTAAAAAACCTAAACCTATACTTGTTAAGAAGGCTAATATGAATGTAGTTCCTGCACAGCATAGGCCAAAAAATCCCGCAGTTATGCTTCCAAATATGCTATTTGCCATTTTGTTTATTATAAATATTTCTTTCTTTACAAGCTCTAAGTTTTCCATAGGCTATGAAAGCTAGTAAAATAAATGCAGTAAGTGACATGAATGGGATAGTGATGTATCCATATGCTAGGCCAAAATAATCTGAACAGCTTGCAGTCATTCCGACTACATCGCAGCCTCCTTGGGTTACAACTCCAATTTGCATAAGATAATGGTATGCTGCTATAGCTCCTCCAATTAAACTTAAAATAAGACTATTCCAAACAATACTCCAATTTCTTTTTGATTTAATAGCAATAGCGAATAATATTACCTGGGGATACATGAAGATCCTTTGATACCAACAAAATTTACATGGGGTAAATCCCATTACATCACTATAAAATAAACTACCTAGGGTCGCTACTAATGAAATTAATAGGCCTAAAAATAAATAGTGATCCTGTAAGAAATGTACTATTCCCTGATATAACTTAGTGTCTTTTTTTAAGACAAATTTTAGGATGAATAATATGATTAGTAGTCCGAGGAATAGGCTACTGATTAGAGTTAAAAGCTCAATTCCACCAACAATGTTTTCCTTTGCCATATTCTATTCAGGCAACACACACCCAGTCTTTTCTGCCAAATTAACTAAAGGAACAAACCCAGATTGCCGAGATTCATCTTCAAATTCCCATGTAGGGTATGACTGTATTCCTGCATCCTTACAAGCCTCTGTTTGACCTGCGTTATTAGGTAATGAACATTCAACATAATTAATTAATCCGACACTATCTGCGAAAACATCCTTTTGTTCCTTACAATGAGGGCACCAATATGCTCCATAAAATGTAGCTCCAGATTCTGTTACACAATTTGCAAAATCATCGTAAGTCCCTAATTCTACATCATTACTTGGAATAAAATAAATTCCCACAACCACTATAACCAAAACAAAAAACACCCACATATATTTATTATTCATCTTTTCACTAACTGGAACCTTAGGAGTAACATAATGTTTATTTCTATTATGATCCTCTAAACCTTGTTTACTAGTAAAATCTCTATCACATTCTTTGCATTTATGTTCTGACATGTTATTTCTTAATTACTCTATCTTTTAAATATTCCTATTCAATTAAAGTTTAGTCCTCCTTAACAAATTAGCATTAGTAACTACTGTAATTGAAGATAGTGCCATGGCGATTTCGGCTACAACCGGATGCAATACTCCTCCAATTGCCAAGGGTATAGCAAAAACATTATAAGCAAAAGCCCAAAACAAATTCTGTTTTATCTTTCTAAAGGTCGCCTTAGATAATAAAATTGCTTGTGGAACCCCTCTTAAAGAACCATTAACTAAAACAATATCTCCTGCCTCTATCGCTATATCGGTCCCAGTGCCCATAGCGATACCTACATTAGCTTGTTTTAATGCCGGTGCATCATTTACCCCATCACCTACAAAAGCAACCATACCTCTCTTTTGCAATTCTATAACATGTTTTAATTTATCCTCAGGTAAAACATTTGCAATGATTTCAATTATGCCTACTTCCTTAGCGATAGCTTTTGCAGTCCGTTCATTATCTCCAGTAATCATTACAATATTATATCCTTTCTTTTTTAAAAATCCAATAACCCTTTTTGATTCTTCTTTAAGAGTATCAGCTACAGCAATAGCCCCAATAATTTTTCCAGCTTCAGCAATAATCATTGTTGTATTACCATTATTTTCATAATCTTCTAGAACATCTTCAATAATTTTCATATTAATATTATTATCTTTCATCAATGCCGCATTTCCTATTAACAATTTTTTACCATTAATGGATCCCAAAACCCCCTTACCCCTAATAATCTTAAAATTTGACACTTTCTTATAACTCTTCAAATTAGCATAATTAACAATTGACTTACCTACAGGATGTTCACTTAATTTCTCTAAAGAAGCAGCTTTCTCAACCATTAATTTCTCATTCTTCTTATCCACAGAATAAACATTAGTCACCTCCGGAGTTCCTTTAGTTATAGTTCCAGTTTTATCAAAAATAATTGTCTTAACTTCTTTCATTGTCTGAATAGCTTCCCCTTTTCTAATTAAAATTCCACGTTTAGCTCCCATTCCACTACCTACCATCAGGGCAATAGGTGTAGCTAGACCTAGTGAACAGGGGCAAGCAATTACTAGTACCGCAATACCTACGCCAATAGATCTACTCCAATCTCCAGTTCCTATCATCCACCCAATAACTGAAACTAAAGCAACTACTAAAATTACAGGAACAAAAACACCCGTAATTTTATCAGCAAATTTTTGAATAGGCACCTTGGTTCCCTGTGCTTCTTCAACTAATTCTATTATATGAGCCAAGAAAGTATCATCTCCAACTTTTGTTACTTTAACATACAATACCCCATCCTGATTTACAGTAGCTCCTATAACATTACTCCCTTTTAATTTATCATTAGGAATACTTTCTCCAGTAACCATGCTCTCATCAACAGTACTTTCACCCTTAGTGACAATTCCATCAAGAGGTATTTTCTCTCCAGGTTTAATCATTAAAATATCTCCCACTACTACTTCATCTATGGGAACTTCAATTTCTTCTTTGCCTCTAACAACTCTCGCATTCTTAGCACCAAGTTCAAGTAACTTTCTTATTTCACTACTTGCTCTTCCTTTAGCCTTAGCCTCGATATACTTTCCAGTAATAAAGATAGTCATAATCATACTAGCTATTCCAGAATAATCTTCAATCAATCCATAGTATGCAAAAAAACCTGTAAAATAGGCAACAACAGTTCCAAGACCAATTAAAGAATCCATATTAAAATAAAAAGTAAAAAATCCCTTAGCTCCAGATTTCAATGTAGACCACCCAATTATAAATATTACCGGAAATCCAATTATCAGCAAAACAATTGGCATAACTTCCATGGGAACAATAAAAATCTTAAATATCATTCCAGAATACATAATTAACATTATGGGCAAAGTAAGACACCAGGCCCAAACTAACTTTTTCTTCCAAGTCCTAATTTCTTTCTCTTCAATTGATTGTTCTTTTTCCATTTTCATATTCTTCATATTATCTTTTAATAGAAATCAATTTATGATCCCCATGATTCATTTAATTTCATAAATTACTTCACAGCAACAACCTTATAACCAACTTCAGTAACTGCATTATTCAAACTATCTTGAGTAACAGAATCGTCAACTTCAACAATAGCTTTATTTGTCATAGAACTGACACTAACCGATTCTATTCCTTGTAATTTGTTAATTGCTTTTTCTATATTTCCAGCACAAGATCCGCAATGCATACCTTCAATTGTCATTTTTACTTTCTTCATTTTTTTGCTTCCAATTTAAAAAAATGAAAATTTAAAATTTCTAATTTTATTGTTTTCATTTTCTAGAGCCTCCTTTCATACATATTTTAAACATTCTATTATCTTTCATTTTATTTATTTCCCATTTTTAATCTTCCAATATACTACCAATCCTAAAATAAATAAAAAAATTCCCATAGCAATCATGGGACTGTTTCCCTGATCAACTAAAGTTTTTGTTGCTGCAGAATTAGCTCCAGAAGTTCCGGGATGATATGCGCTTACAAGTGGTAATAAAAATAAACTCAATAGTTTCTTCATTTTTTCTCCTCCTTCATATTTCTTAATATATGAATGCAATTCCCAGACATATGTTTTTCAATTATTTCCATTAATGGGCCAATAGTTTCTTTATTCAGGCTATATTTTCTAAATTTTCCATCAACTTCACTTAAAACAAATCCACATTCCCTCAATCTAGCAAGATTATGTGAAACTGCAGCCTGTTCCATATTCATTGCGTCAACTAATTGCCCAACAGTCATATTCTTCTTCTTCTTCAAGAAATTAATTATTTTAAGCCTAGGCTCACTAACTAATGTCCCAAAAAAAATCTTATAAGAATCATAAAGCTCTTGCTCGCTAAATCCTTCATCACAGCATTCTTTTAATATGTTTTTATTTATCATATGATAATAAGATACATATGTAGTATTTAAGTATTTCTATAAAATAATATATAAATTATCTAGTAAAATTAATATACCTTAAAATTAATAATAAATAATGATATCATTAGCAAACACTAAATTAATAATCACATTAGCATTCTTAGTCATACTCTATAGCTTAGAGTTAACAAACCCATTTTTCAAGAATAGAAAAAACAAGGTAAGTCATGATACTAAAAATATTTCATTAGGGATACTAAATTCAATTATAATTTCATTACTTTTTGCTACAACATTGTTCCTAGCATCAAGTTCAAAATTTGCAAGAGATCATGGTTTAATTAACAATCTAAGTCTTAATCCAATCTTAACAATAATAGCTATAGTCTTACTATTTGATTTATGGATGTATATCTGGCATGTAGCAAATCACAAAATCAGGTTATTATGGAGATTTCACAAAGTACATCATTCTGATAAAGACCTAGATGCAAGTTCAGCATTTAGATTTCATACAGGAGAAATTTTCCTATCAACACTAGGGAGAATAATTATAATTATGATTCTAGGACTATCTATAAACCATATTCTAATTTATGAAATAATATTACTCCCAGTTATATTATTCCACCATAGCAATACAAATTTCCCTGAAAAATATGATAAATATTATAGATTAATATTTGCCTCCCCACATATGCATTGGATACATCACTCAGATATAAAGGAGGAAACAGATTCAAATTACGGAAGTATATTTTCATTCTGGGACAGATTTTTCAAAACATTCAGGTTAAGAAAAGATTACCAGAATATCAACCAAGGACTTAAAGAATATACAGACAAAAAATTCAATACATTTTTTGGAATGTTAAAAACGCCCTTCCTAAGAATCAGATAATTTCCTAAAATTATGTATTTTATAACCAATCAACAAAATTAAAGTACCCATTAAAATAAAACTAACCTGATAATAGAAACTAAGAATTCCTACATATGCTAAGATAAAAGCAAAAGGGGTTACTCCAATTAAAGTTGCCCAAAAGTAAGTCCTAAATTTAATATGGGTAAATAACCCCAATACATAACTTAATACATCTACTGGAACCACCATTCTCAAAAATACAATGCTCCAAAAGAGATTTTCACGAGGTACTTTTTTTTCAAATTCAGAAATTTTCTCTAAACTAACTATTTTTTTTACTAATGGCATACCATACTTCCTAGATAGCCAAAACGCAATCAATGATCCAATTGTCCACCCAATTATACTCAATAATCCTGCTATAAACCACCCATATAAATCAGAAATCAATGGCAATAATGGAACAGAACTAACAGGGGCAAATACTGTCGCAAATATTGCTATAATAACATAGATAATCATTCCCAAATATCCTCCACCAATATATTTATCAAGATTAGCAATATCACCTTCAACAGCAAAAGAAATTGATAGGAATAAAAATATAACTAGAATCAAACTCAGAATAGATTTAGTTTTAGATTTCATTTTATAATATTTCTCATTTAATCATCACCATGCAAATGCCCCACTAAATCTAAATCATTCTTATCCCAAATTTTATTTAGAAATTGATCTCTTCCAGATCCTCCTCTATAAAACTTATATCTTGTAGGATTTTTTATATAATAATCTTGATGATATTCTTCAGCTATATAAAAATCTCCCAAAGGTAAAATTTCAACAGTAACCTCATCAAAATAAATTCCAGAACCATTATAAAATTTCTTAGCTCTCTCTGCCAAATCTTTTTGATTTTGATTAACATAAAAAATGACTGGCCTATATTGGGAACCACGATCAATAAACTGCCCTTCATGATCTGTAGGGTCCACCTTAGTAAAATATATTTCTAATAATTCTTCATAAGTCACTATTTTTGGATCATATAACACTTCAACCGCCTCCACATGCCCAGTTCCTCCTCGAGAGACCTCATTATACGAAGGATTAATAGTAAAACCGCCAGTATAACCTGAAATTGCAGAAATTACACCTCCTTCATGCTCAAAATCTGATTCAGTACACCAGAAACACCCTCCAGCAAAAACTACCAATTCATAATCTGAATTAATTTCTTGTATAGACCTAATTTTAGTAGATTTACTATTAAAAGTAACACTATTAGTAATCAAATAAATTACAATAATAAATAATATTATGATTAATGCTCCCATTAAGATTCTTCTAGCTTTAATCATTTTCTAGCCCCACTATAAAAACCAAATAAATTACAATTGCCAAAACTGGTGAAATAAATATCCTGAAAGAAAAATATCCTGTAACAATATAAGACATAATATAAGGAACAATTGGCCACAATCCTGCATAGATTATTATTCCAGGCACTCTATACTTGAATAAAGCCAATGCGATAATCATATCAATAATTCCAACAATAAATAACAATATTTTAGCAACACCATAACTAAATCCAACTCCAGTTATGAGTATTATAAATCCGGGATTTCCTATTAAAGCCTGTATTCCATGCCCCACAAATAGATATGCAAGCCATATCAGTGCTACATATCCAATTAATTTCCTAACTTTTGATTCCATTTCCTTTTTCTTCCTAAATAATAAAAATAATTTCTTAAATTACTATTAATTTACCCCTATGATTATGGTGACCAGGACCACACATTACTGAGCATCCATAAGAATATTCTCCAGGAGATGGTGCAATAAATTCTCCAATATTAGTTTTTCCAGGTTCAATTAATAAATTAAAATCTACTACAGGTATAGCAATTCCATGAGCTACATCATTACTTGTGGCCCTAATTCTAACAAGTTCTCCAGAGTTAACTATTATAGTAGGTTCACTCCAATCCCATTGTAGGGCTTGAAGCTGTATATCTCTAACATGCCCCGAGTCTATACTAATCACATTCCCTGTCAAAACTGAAGAATCACTACCTACAAAAATCTTAGGTACAAATACAAATCCAACCAATAATATCAATATCCCAAATATGGCCAAATCTTTATCAATTTTCATCTTAAACCTCCTTTCAATTTAATAAATCCATATCCCAACAATAAAATCACTAATACCTGTACTTCTAATCCTTGAAAAGGCAAAGATCCAAATGAAAATGAGATTCCAAATAAACTCAAGACTATTGGAAACAATCCACCAACGCACAATGGACAAATACCCACAGCAATTCCTCCAATTACTCCTGCTCCTACCAAAGTAGATTCATCCTTACATGATTTTTTTAATAAATAATTCCTATATAAATAGCAACTGTTTACACCTATTAAAACAGCAATAACTAAACTCAAGAATATTGAAAATCCCAGTTTATACCAATTAACAGTCTCTGAATATAATAGGGCAGTTCTAAATGTTGTATCAAAGTCACTTAAAAAATAAAGTAATACACTATAAAGTAAAACAATAAAAATAAGAATATACAAATATGGTTTCTTAAATAAGAAATACATACTATTTAACCACCAATTTTCCTAATCCCATCCCCATACTACAACTAAACGTATATGTTCCTTTTTTATCAGCTACAAATTCCACATAGTCTGAAGGAGTAGCTAGATGTTTTCTAACTCCAAAATCTCTTAATGTAAAATCTCTAAAACATCCATAAGCACTATCATCCATGCTTAACCTTACTGTATTTCCTGAATCCACAGTAATAGTGTTAGGATAATAATTATAATCCTTCATGCCTAAAACTACTTCTTGGACTTGCCCGCCTGCAGCAACAACATTCCCAGTAACAGTTCCCTGAGTACTAGATGAGGGATTTAACATTAAATATCCTCCAGCAACAATAATTGCCAATAATAAAAGAACTTCCCAACCTAATTTTTTCATTTTAATTCATATCCTCCTTTCATTAATTTTTTATTTTATTAATTATCATTGTATTTCAAATTCATTAATCTTATTTAATTTAGAATACTTGAAAATTAAATTATTAATTTTCATTGTAACAACAAGCTCCTTGGTCCAAAGACTATCATCCAAATAGTAACTCCAGTTAAAATCAAACTAAGAATAATTGTAAATGTATTATCCTCACTATGAACTCTTTCCTCATTCATAGTTTCCTTAAACAACATATAATTCAATCCTAACATTATGGTCCCACATATAACAAACATAATAATTCCTGCGGCTATCAAATTATCATTAAACATCATTACTGCAGTCATAGCCCCCATTAATCCCCCCATAAATCCTGCCATCATTCCTTCCATAGCACCCATTATCCCTCCATAATGGCCATTCCATACTCCAAGCAATATTCCTACACTCATTCCAAAAACTCCTCCCCAGAACATTCCATTAGTGGCTCCAACATAAAATCCAGACAAAAAGCCTATCATCATACCAATAGTCATTCCGATCATCATACTAGTCATACAAGGAAATTGTTTGAAAGCTCTTACCTGCCTGATAGAGGGCAATACTATTGCATAACTTAAAATTGAAAAAAATATGAAATATCCATATTTAGGGAAAAAGTTTTCAATATATCTTAAGTTAATATAATACATAACTCCAAGTGTGATAAATGAGGTAATCAGAGAAATAATTATTGTATGAACTAATTCTCCTTCAACACAATCTTCCCTCAATGCTTTTTTAAATTCACGCCAAGTCATAGATACTATAATTCTAACTTATATATAAGAACTATTGTGAAACTAGTTTCACTAACATTTATTAACCTAAATAATTAAAGAAAATTATGGAAAATAAATATGTCGGCTATATTTTAATTGCAGTTTCAATAATATTATTAATTAATGTTATCTCTATTAGTTCTATCTTTAATAGCAATAATCAAAGCTTTTGTACTGCAGATAGCTGCCCCTACCATCAATCATTTAATCAGATAATCTACCTATCAATTTCTACCATAGTCCTCCTATTAATCACGGGAATAATTTTAATAAAATCAAAACCTGAGGAAAAAACTATCATCAAAGAAATAGAAGTAGAGAAACCTAAGAAAGAAATAGACACATCTGAATTAAATGCAGAAGAAAAAGAAGTACTAAATCTCATAAAAGAAAATAAAGCTATGTTTCAAGCAGACCTTATAGAAAAAACAGAATTTGGAAAAGTAAAGATGACAAGAATAATTGATAGATTAGAAGGGAAGGATATTGTAGAAAGAAAAAGGCGTGGAATGAACAATGTTGTTGTTTTAAAATAATTATTTTAATCTAGAAATTAATTCTCCGCTAAGTCTTTTTCCATCGGGTATTTTATCTACAAAATATTTTCTATTCTTTTCAAATTTTGTGTGGTATCCATCAATATCATCATGTTCTATAACTGAGGCCCATTCATTAACTGCCAATGTGAATGCTAGATCATCTTTTCTTATCTCTAGATTGTTCATGGCTGCTTCAATTGATTCCCTTAGTAAATTAGCATCTCTGGCTAGATATTCCACAATTCCCAATCTTAGTTTGAATGGGGGAGTTTGACAGATCATATTATCGTAAGGATTAATTTGTAGTTGATTCCAAGCATCTAACATTGCGAATAGGCTAAGGTGAGAATTGGGCCTTTTTTCAGATGCATATCCCAATGAATATTCTCCCAAGACTTCATCATCTAACATCAATCTTTTTTCATCATTATGGGCTCCAAAAACAAAATCACCAGCAAACCCTATCCTCTCTCTAAAATCCGATTTATTTCCTGAGATCATCATTTCAAATAACTCTGAAACTGATTTATTGTATTGTTTAACTTGTTGTTTAGCATGAGAATTATGTATAGCTAAACCTGAATATACATGGGGGGTCCCTCCATGAATTCTTAACATCATTAGTATTTTGGTATTGTCAATACCTCCAACATAAGCTCCATCATCCCACGGCATCCCGCCCATTTTTCTCCATGCAGTACCCATACTTAGGAATCCTAGATGGGTTACGGCCTGTGTATCTGCAGTTACTTGGTCATGATTATCATAATCCATTTCTACAATATTTGAACCTAGTTCAGAAAATATGCCCATTGCTGCAGCATATTTTTCATCAGAAGCTCTATCTCTTATTACTGCTAATGTTTGACCTTCAAAATTTGCACCAGGCCCATGCAATGAGTGTGATGTGATAATGTGGGTGTCTTCAGGTAGATATCTTCTAAGAGCTATTATTTCTGGGGTTTTAACTGAACATTGCCCACCTACGATGGCATCAAGTTTTGTAGAGGGTCCATAGGCTTTAACTGCATTTCCAATTTCATCAACTGGAACAGAATAGAATTGGATGTCACTTAATCTTGCAACATCTCTGCCATCAGGGTGGATTCTAATGTTCCCATTAGAAGCATATAATTCATTTAGTCTCTCTATATTCTCTGGTAAATCGGTACCATGAACTAAATACCCTTTTTCTGCAAATCTTTCTGCGTACTTTCTTCCCATCGCCCCCATTCCAAATATCCCTATTTCCATCAAAAAAGACTGATAATTAACATATTTAAAGATTTATTTCCCCCACACATACTAACAAGAAGCATTATAAACACCCAAATTATCACAAATTATGGATTACAAGAAATTATTCTTCATTCTCGCATTAGGTTTCCTAATCCCCTCATTATTAATCCCTTGGAGCTCTATAGACTTTATTGGAGAAAGTACTGAATACACCCCCCTTAAGATCACCAAAGACCTTGTAATCAAAGATAATTCCAACAATGCATTTAATCTTATAAAAATGATAAAACCCTACAAAGCAAGCTATCTCAGCATGATTCTAAGCATGATCCTATACTTCAGTTCATTCTATTTTCTTTATCAATCCTATAATATAAAATCAAGCAAATTACTTTTAATTTCAGCAGTTTTAATCTTTGCAAGCATTGGACTCTATTCATTTTCTATAGAAAATTATAAAACTGGATTCAGTTTCATAGCAAATGAAACTGGAGGTATTGTTGGCGAGGAATTTAAAGGAGATGAAAGAGAAATAATAAATAATATCTTAAAGAAAGATCAAGGTTATTATCTAACAATAATAGCAGGAATATTTTCTATGCTAAGTTATATTTGGAAAAAAGAAAATTAATCTCAGCAACGTCTTAAATATACTTAGTCTTGATAATGCCTAAATTAAACACGTCAACGAAGTTATTTTAAGCGTATATTCTAGTGAGATACCAATAATTCAACTATTCTCATTTACAAAAATCTACCAAAATTAAACTATAAATTAAAATCTAAAAATTGATATCTTCCATATCAGTAAATTCGAAAACAACTTCATCATCATTATAGGCTATTGCGTACATGAATCCAGTATTGAAATTATAAGTTGTGAATATTTCAAACTCAACTCTCTGAGTTCCACCAGGTAATCCTCGAACATCTCCCTGACCTTCACTCACCCATGTCACTGAATCGCAATCACCATCAACTATTTCCTGAGCATCAAACCGGCTCACATATAATCTAAAATCATCTCCATCAACTGTAGTTCCATCTACTCTGAAACGACCCCTACCATCAGCATCATTACCTTCAGATTCAAGATCTCCCCTGAAGTAATCAATCTCTTGATTATCAAACTCAGTAATTCCTAACAGACTAACAACATCTCCAGTATCAATACTTCTATAATCTAATTGCAAATCTTCAGGTAATTCACAAGTTGGATCTGGATCAATATCAGGAGTCTCATTTATTATTCCTGCAGATGAAGTACTTTCATCTCCTTTATCCCATTCATTATGTAAATTATTATTCAAGTCTTGCAATAGTGCAAAAGGACTGTCAACTGCATAGATATATGGAGGGTAGCTAGGTAAAGCATCAGATGGATCCCACAAAGTAACCACCTTTCCATAAGTTGTATGTAAGATATCAACCAAAACTCCACACTCTAGACCCTCAGGCAAAGAAACGCAACTAGGCTCTCCTCTCTCAGGAGTTAATTCAACAGCATGATTATGCCAATTTTGTCTTTCACGAAAAGGCAACTGTAAATATTGATCCTTAGTTATTATATATTCAACCTGAGACAATTTATGATCTCCTACATTTTCACTTTCAAAAATTATGCAAGTAGCAACTATAGGAGATGTTAAAGCGCATCTATGAATAAAGTCCGCTTCAAGATTAGAACTATCATGCCCATTAACTGCAAGAATAATATTAAAGTTTTCCAAAGGATCATCACTACCATTTGAATGATCTGCAAATGCACCAGTTACAAAAAATACAGCCATAGAAACCAACAGCACACTAAGAACTAGCTTTCGACTATCATTCAAAAATGCACTCTTTCCAATTCCGCTTTTTACCATTTACAAAAATGTAGAATCATTTCTCTTTATATAGGTTTATGTAATATAAAATATATTTTAAAATAATTATTTACAAAAAAATAATTATATCTTGCAAACCGCTGGTTTGCTCATCAGCCTCGCGCCAATGACCAATAAAACTAAACTTAGAGCCTGTAATTCAAGCCCATAAAATGGTAATGCATTCAAACTAAATGCAGTTCCTCCAAAAATCCCCATCACTACTGGAAATAGTCCAGCTATACATCCTGGACAAGCTCCTCCCAATAATCCTAAAAATATTGCTATAGTTGTAACTCCTCCAGCCCCCTTATTAACTTTTTTCAATTCCTTAAATTTCATAATCATTAAATTTATATCTAATGCTACAAATGCTGCAACAAGAATAGATAAAATTACCATAGGTATCCCATAATAAAGGTTATCTATCAAAACTCTATATGTTATATGTACTTCATTAATCCAAACATTAAAAATTAAATATAAAAAAAAGAAAAAAATAAAATAGAAAGAATAAGGCTTTGCAAATATTGCATCCCGCATCTTCCTATTAAAAAATTTTTTAAGTTTACTTCTAGAAACTCCAGGCGAAGAATCACTTTTCTTACTTGCCTTTGGTTTCTTAGTTTTCATTTACTTACTGTAAAGATTTAATCGCAGCCTCAAAGTTTACCCAAGGTTGTGCTCCAGAAACTACAGTAGTCTCTCCGTCCGAATTTCTTAAAACGAAATATGGAGTTCCACGACCACCTGCTTCACTAGCCTGTTGTAAATCAGAATTCACCTTAGCAGTTTTCTTACCACCATCTAAGCAGCTATCAAACTCAGCTTGATTCAAACCAATCTGGCCAGCATATGTCTTCAAACTTGCAACATCTAATGTTCTTTGATTTACAAAAATTATATCATGCATCTCCCAGAACTTACCTTGATCTTGCGCACAAGCAGAAGCTTCAGCAGCTTTCTGTGCATTTGGATGAATACTATTCAAAGGAAAGTGCTTGAATACTAAATTCACATCCCCATTCTTAAAATAAGAACTTTGTTTAAATTCAGCTACAGCACCATCAGCAGCTCTTTGACAAAAAGGACATTCAAAATCTGAAAACTCTATAATCTGTATTTCTGCATTAGCGTCTCCTAAAACAGGATCTGTATCATCAACTGTAACTTTAATGTTACTTGTTGGAGGATTTGCAACAGTTGGAGCAACAGCAGTTGGATTATTTCCAGAAGGAGCTACCGAAGGAGCTACCCCCATTCCACCACCATACATACCATAAAGCCATAAAGCAGCGAAGATAAACGTTGTTATCTTCCAAAGCGTTTCTTTCTTAATCGTAATTTGTTCACTCATTTTACCCTCCTTTCACTACATCTCATAGCATGTCTTATTTATAAAACTATTAGTAGTTAAGGGTGTGAACGGTAAACACTAGAAGCCCTTAAACACCTATATCTAAAGAGAAGACCGTTCATGCAGCAATTTCATCACGATATTTTCTAATCAATCCACCTACAGACAAATTACTAATCCTTTCATCATCTTTCATAAACCCCAACCCCAATGCAGCCATATATATGCTCGCAACACTTGGACCCTCTATTTCAAGATATTCTGGAACAAAATCAAACTCCCCATTCAATTTATCAAACTCATATAAAATTCCATCAAGAATATATGAAGTCCTATGTTTCCTCCTTAAATCTAAAGAGAATAATCCATGATCCGATAAATATCTCTCAGCATCTTCAAAACTAGGGATCTGAATTTCAAATTCTGTTCTAGCCCTCACACAATTAGTAAAAATCTTTTCTTTTATAGTTAGATAAGTTAAATCTCCCTTTCTCCTCAACCTAATACTCTTACTAGAGTTCTTAACATCTCGATTCACATTATCATATTTGAAATCCAGAATTTCCCCATCAAAAATCTTTTCAGCCCCACAATCCCCCAATAAGGATTCTACCATAGGCCTATCAATTTCAAGGACTTTAATTTCCAATTCTAACATAACTATCTATGTAAAATTAAAATTTATAAAACTATATCCTAATATCAAACCTTCAGAATCTGAGATTCTGAATGGTCCAGACAAATCCTCAAGATTTGTCAGACCTTCAAATGAACTTCCAAGGTCTTCCCCTTCCTAACCCGACTAACTAGCCCACGCCTTTCAAGTTCCATCAAAATATAACTCAACTTAGCCTTACTCATATTAGCCCTCAATTTCAAAGTATTTTGAGTAATACCATCTTGCTCCTTAACTATTTGCATAACTCGTTTTTCGTATTCATCTAGGGCCTTCAAAATAATACTAAATCTTTCTTCTTCAACCTGCCTTACTTTTTCATCTTCAAGGCGATCAAAAATCTTCTGCTCGGTTTTGTTGAAAAATAAAAAGTAAAATCCAAGTGCCAACATAAATCCAAAGAAACCAAAAGCTGCATGACTCATGTCTAGGCCACTTGAAACTTCAACACATCCCTCAGCAGCATTACATCCCAATTTCTCAGATTCCTCATTCATTATATTAATATAATCGACCAAAAAGAATGCAAATATCAAACTAATTCCAACCATTAAAAATCCTAATTTCTTTGACTCCATAGAAAAGCAAACAATATCGACTATAAAAAGATTTTCATAAATTAGTACCCATAAAAATAACTAAAATTATCTCTTTCCAGCCATTATGTCAAGTACATCCTTAGCTGAATGTTCACCAATTGTATTCTCAAAGAAAGTCAAATTATTAAACTGATATAATATTACTAAAACCAAAACTATACAAGTACTAAAGGCTCCCTTTAAAATTGCAGGTACGATCATGCCTACAGAACTTATTGCTCCAACTGAAATTAACAAAATTCCTGAAAGAAAACTCAATAAAGCCCATTGCAAAACTGGGATCCTTTCCTGATGCAAGATATCCATTTTCTTTCTTGACATTTGCATATATGTAAACGATCTAAATAATGAACTCATTGTTGAACTCTTAACACTATGCAACTTCTTATTCTTAAAACTCTCATCAAATAAATGCATAAGGTCAATAATAGTACTAGTTTTATGTGTCAATGGATAATCCCACTCTCCACTTTTTAATATTGGATTATAATGTTTAGTTAATATTTTCTTTACAGCATTTTGTATCTTATCGCCAAATACCCCGCTTGATCTATATAGTGTAGATGAACTACCATCAAAACGTGCAATTTCATCTCTTAATTGACTATATCTTCTACTCTGGCGAGATATAAAAAATCCTGAAAATATAGCAAACAAGAAAGTGGATAGACTTAGAAATAAACTATGATTTTCTAATTTAAAATCATATATATAATAAACATACGAAGCTAACACAAATACGAATATAAACAAAACCCACAACTTAGATCCTCTTCTCATTTTTCACCACAATAACTAATAAGAAAAGAAGTTTATAAAACTATAACCTATTCAGCTTTGTCCGGAGTCGCATATTTCAATAGTTAGATAGCAAATTTTCATCGAATTTACTTCGTGAAAATTTACAAATTATCTTCGTCCGGAAGCATTCCAGACAGTGCTACCTATTCAGAAACATGAACCCTATAAGTTGTTTTACGAACCAGATCATTACATGGACCAATCTCATTAACGCTATAAATAATACTATGAACTCCTACAATTTTAGCTATAAATTTATACTCCCTTAATTTAGGAACATCATCTCCAGGAGAATCAACTGAATCACCACTCCTCATTGCAAAGTTAGCTCGATAACCCGAAAACTTTCCATCATTTATACCTTTGCAACCCTCCACTATAGTAAATTCTTCTCTAAACTTCTGAGTCAAATCTTTAGAATCAATTATTGGATCACCCATCCTAACCAGCCAACAAGGCATCAATCTCTTGCTGGAAAACACTAAATGGTTGTGCACCACTTATAAACTTTCCATTAATAAAGAATGCAGGAGTACCTTGAACACCATATTGCTGTCCTTCTTCAAAATCTTTTTGAACTTCTGCAGCCATCACACCCGAATCTAAACATTCATTAAATTCAGCCAAGTTCAATCCAATTTGACTTGCATATACCTTGTAGCCTGCAACTCCACCATTAGCGCCATTTTCAAATAATATGTCATGCATCTCATAATACTTTCCTTGTTCACCAGCACATTCAGCAGCTTCAGCAGCTTTCTGAGCATTTGGATGAATACTTAATGGAAAATCGCGATATACCAGATTTACTTTTCCAGTCTTAATATATTCCTCATCTATCAAACTTAATGTTTGTACATAGAATCGAGCACAAAAAGGACATTCATAATCACTAAATTCTATTATAGTAATTGGAGCGTCAGGATCTCCCTTTATGTCATTTCCACCAATACCAACTTGGCCAACCACAGGTGGCTGATTTCCAGCTGGTTCATTATCAATTACGTTACCAGTAACACTCCTATCATTAAAATAATTATAACCTAAAATTAATACAGCAATCACTACTACTATCTTAACATATTTCCAAAAAACATCCTTATCCATGCTTATATGATCATCACTTTCATAATGAGCTCCAGTACCCATTCGATCGTCACTACCCATATGGGCTACAGGAGAAGGTTTATTTTCAACAGGTAAAGGTGCATGATCATGAGTCTCTTCTTCCTCTTCCACCTCATTTTCAGTATTTGCATCAGAATCATATCCAGTTACTGTATCCTCATCAGTAACTGCATCTTCTGCTACCTTACCAACATCTCCAGAATTTTCAGTTACAGGTTCATCTTGAATCTCTTCAATAATTTCATCACTACTAGATTCTTCCAAATCCTCATCTTCTTCAAGAAGGTCCTCGTCTCTCTTTTCGTTTTCAACCATTACATAAATAAGTTAAATTAATCTTTATAAATATATTGACAATACAGAACTATAACAATACTTAAATCAATCTTGCTCCTCTATAAAATATGGAAAACTTACAACCTAACAACATAAATAATAATTCATCTAACAAAATTCTTACAGGTTCAATAGACATAGACAAATGGCTTGAAGGGGGATATGAGCGTGGAATCATCACAATGTTCTATGGACCAAGCGCAGTAGGAAAATCTAATTTCATGATGCAGGCAGCATGCCACCAAGCTAAAGCAAAGAAAATAGTTTTCATAGATACAGAAGGGAGTTTTTCTCTAGACAGAATAAATCAACTTACTAATAATAATTCAGAAGAAGTTCTAAAAAATATTGCTTTATTAAACCCAACTAGTTTTGAAGAACAAAATCAAGCATTCAATAAAATTCAAAAAGAACTTAATTCAGATAACATCGGACTAATTATTGTTGATAGTATTTCAATGCTATACAGATTAGCACTAGCTGATGCGAGAAAAGAGGGGCAAGAAGCTGTACAAAAAGTAAACAGCCAATTGGCAAATCAGATGAAGATTCTATATGAAATAGCAAGAAAACAAAATATACCTGTATTAATTACAGGGCAGGTCTATAGTGAATTTCTTAGTGAGGAAGAATGGATTTCAGGAAAAGTTGCTGGAGTAAATGTTGTTGGAGGAGATCTATTAAAATATTGGAGTAAGTGTACTATTGAATTGCAAATTGAGAAAGGTAAAAAGAGAGCTTTGATTAAGAAACATAGATCCATTCAGGAAAAAGATCTGTATTATGAGATAGTTAATGAGGGTGTGCGGAAGAAGGGGTGGATATAACTATAATATTTAAATAATAAAGAATATATGTAAAAATCATGCAAGCTCAAGAAGTAAAATTTAAAAGAGTATATGGTTATCATTTTGGGCCTGACGAAACTGGGGGGCATGTAATTAGAGACGAAAATGATTTCAAAGCATTTTTATCTAATGTACCTTCTAAGAGGACACATTATGCAGTTCAAGTAGATTTTTCTAGTCAAATGTTAATTGCTTATGCTCGAGGAAGTTCGTATCCTACAAAAGATATTAATGTTCCAATAATTTCAAGTATAAATTCTACTGATGGTGGTTTAGAAGTTGAAATTAATGAAAAAGGACTTTCAGGGGATCCCGCAAATGGAGCAATGGACGAAATAAAGCCTTACGAAATAGTTAAACTCGATAGATTTGAAGGTGAAGTAGCTTTCAAAACCCCTTAATTTTGAACAATCATATTCTCAAACAATACACCATTTCTTACAATAAAAATATTCTAATCACAACATTCCCTTCAAAATCTCAAATAATTCCCAAGTATTATTAACTCTAACAGGATCCTGATTTCTGAGTAGCTTTTCTTCAGTCCATAAAATACAATCAAATTTAATAGCTAAAGCTAAATACTGAACATCTTTCGTATGTTCAGGAAATAAACTCAAAGCTCTAGGAACAAACTCTTCAAATTCACTTTTTGGAATCAATGTTATCCTTCTTCTAAAAATTTCTAATAATCTATCAAAATCTGCCTCAGACCTATGGTTCTTTTTAAGAATCTCCTCTCTATTTCTTAAGAACTCATCTAGCAAAAATTCAGGAGCTATAAGTTCAAAATTCTCAGAAAACAAAATAGCCTCAGACCTACTTGTCCCTCTTATCAACAAAGAAAATAACTCATTAACATCAACTACAACTTTCATTTAGCAAGATATCTTTTAGATAATCTATCATTAACTTCCTTACTTAACCTTTCAACATCATTTGTTGTTAAATCACTCTTAGATCTAAATTCTCGCAAAAACTCTAAATCAGCAACCTTATGAACAAATGCCTCTCTAGCTACTGCAGACCAATTGATTTCTCTAAATTCATCAAGCTTTTCTCTTAATTCATCAGATATTGATAATGTTAAATTTGACATGGTGTGTTCACACATTAATCAAGTGCGTACACTATTTAAGATTTTTGGTCTATCAACATATTCTCAAACAAAACACCACCCCTAACCACAAACACATCCTCATCCAAGTCATAATCAAAAATAATAACATCTCTTCCTTCACCACTAATAGCTATCCCTATTCGGAATATTCATAAGACAATAAATTATACTCCTCTGCATTATATTCAATAATTCCATCCAAATGATATAAAACAAAATTCTTTATTCCAGTATCAAGTGCCATTTTACTACAAATAGTACAATAAGGATCTCCAGCAAATAAAATTTTATCTTTCATATCAAGCCTAATAAAATAAATTTTAGAATTTTCTAACCCCTTAGGATTATTTTTTAAAGCATCCATTATTGCTCTTTGCTCAGCATGAACACAACAAGTTTTATCAGTTACCTTAAAATTATAATCTCCTTTATTTCTTAAACATTTTCTTTGGCCTTCTAAATTTGCAGGAGGAGAATTAAAACCCTGCCCAATTATTCTACTATCACTAACAATTACAGAACCGCACTTAGACCTCTTACAAGAGGAATTGATTGCAATATTTTTTGCTATATTAATAAAATTTAAAGCTATAATTTCTTCATTTCCTTTAAGGCATTTCATAAGATAACAATGTTAATTAGCAATTAAAAAGATATCCCCCAAATAATCATATTCTCAAATAATCATATTCTCAAACAAAACCCCATTTTCACCATTCCTCACCACAAATATATCCTCATCTCCATCATTATCATAATCAAAAATAACTACATCCCGCCCCTCACCACTAATCTCTAGACCTAGTTCAGAAGTAACGTCATTAAAACTATCTCCATCATTCCGCCACAATCTAACTGCATTACTTGTAAAATCATGTTCACCCATAATCTTTTCGCGCATACCAAAAACCATAATTAAATCCAAGTCACCATCTAAATCATAATCAAAAAACTCAGTCTCCCAACCCCACCCCCCATTGTCTACATTCATTTTAATACTAACTTCTTCAAACCTCCCACCAGTATTATGATACAATTTATTCCCAGTCATTTCTATCATACAATCTTCGCCCTCACAATATATCGAAGTAACAAATACGTCTTGAAGTCCATCATTATCATAATCTCCAGTAGTTATCCCCATCCCAAATTGATCAAGACCAAATCCCCACTCTAAGGTGCGATCAACAAACCCTGAACCATTATTAATATACAATCGGCTATTCCCAAAATCAGCAGCAACTAATAAATCCAAATCACCATCATTGTCTAAGTCCACAAACTCTGAATCAAAACTAACATCTCCATATCCTTCAGAAGTCACCATTCTAACTCCTGCCCCTTCAGTCACATCAAAAAACTCTCCATTAACATTCCTATAAAGACGCCCATATTCATCCTTTTTACCCTCACGAATAGTCATTCTATCCCAATTACTTGTCATAACATCTATCCAACCATCATTATCATAATCTCCCACAGCAATTCCAAAACCATATTGTAATCCATTTGAGGAAGGTAGATTTTGTTCAATGAATTCTCCTTTATTATTAATGTATAATCTATGACTCATTTCTCCTATCACACTAACAATCAAATCCTGCCAGCCATTGTTATTAACATCAACCCACTTGACCTTATTACTAGAATAAACATTACCAAGACCAGATTCAAGAGAAACGTCTTTAAACTTTCCTCCATCATTCCTATAAAGAATATCACTTCCATCTAACCTAGTCACATAAAGATCTAAATCTCCATCATTATCATAATCTGAAGCATCTCCTCCCCCCGAAAACAATCCTTGTAAATCTCCTCGCAGATATGCCTTATCATCAATCAAATATCTCCTAGTACTTTGAACATAATCAATATCCTTTTCCAAGGTAACATCACGAAATCCAGGATCACCCAAAATTACATCTTCATTAATATAACTACCAATAGCTAAAGCTACAACAAATCCAATCACAAAATATACTAGCCACCTCATCTAACCATCAAATAAAACTAATTTTTAAACCTTCTCCACCAATTTTATTAACTCCTACAACCTACTTATTTCAAGTGGGCTGTTAGTGTAGTGGTAACACATAGATCTGATACGTCTAAATCCTGGGTTCGATTATCTGAAGAAATCTCTGATTTCATAGAATCAGAAATTTTTAATTTCTGAGTCGGACAGTCCACTTATTTAAATAAACAAAAGATTTATATACAATGAACACCTATAAACATTGTATCAATCTCATAACTAATTACACTAATAAAACCCCAGATTTATTTTTCTAACAAGATTTAAGTATATCAAAAGACGCGTTATATTGAGGTTCCATATCCAATACACAACCACCTCATTCAAACTTCTCCCCCTCTTCCCACAACCTCTCATAATGTTTCTTCATACTTGATGCCAAACTTTTATTTTTAATATGAACTGCAACAAACTTTTTTTCATCAGGCATAAAAATAGTAACTGAATTATTATCTACAACATTAAACTTGGTGAGAGTATATTCTGTAAATCTAATATATTTTTTAAGTGGAGCCCACATCTCTTTCTTAATCTTTGAAGCCTCTAACCTATTAGTCAATATTCTAACATCAACCTCCCTTTTTATAGAATCCGTATAACTATCAATATGTTCTTTATCTGTTGTCAACTCAGAAATTGTTAACCATTCATCTTTAGATTGCTTATGCATTTCGATACTAACCTTCACATAATTCTTATATCCATTAATTACTCTGACTATATCTGTAGGTTCATTAGGATTAACGGCAGATAACTTATTCATCTTATCAAACTCAAAATGCAATTCTTTTTTTTGTTTTTCCAAATCTTTCTCTTTTTTCTCAATCAACATTTTCTCAACAATAACAGGGTCAACAGCAGTATACCTCTTGGGAGAATCATTATGAATATCAACAAAACCTTTCTCTCCTAAAGATTCCAAAACAGGATAAATTCTACCATGCGGAACCTTAGAGGCCCTACTAACTTCCAAAGCAGATGATGAACCATTAGCTGCCAATGCCTTATAAGCCTTCAATTCATAATCATTCAATCCTAAACTATTCATACAACTACCAGTTGTTGTATATATTTAAATTATTCTTTTTACAATTATTATCATGAAAAACTTAGAATCATATTTAGAAGAACAATCAAGATTATTAAACCAGATTACAGAAGGAATTGCCCTAGAATATGTAACAAAAAGAAATCCTGTTGAAATTGGAATTAGTTCTCTAGCTGCTGCAACAAGTGCTGCATTATTACCCTTATCAGTCCCAACATTATTAGGAGTTTTTGGACTATCTTACTTATCACAAGTAACTGGAATAGGAGCAAAAAAACATCATTCACCAGTCCCATTCATGTGGCCAGTCTCAATACCTGCATTGATATCATTAAATGGATTCTCATTACTAAGTGATTCATTAAAAGGAAACAGATTTTATAGAGTTAACAATCCAGAAAATCTAGAAGATCCAGAAACTAATGAAGCAAGATTATCTTTTCCAGACTATGAAGGTCTGAACAATATGACAAGTCCAATGTTATATCTAAGAGAAAATTTAAGTGTTGCTCCACTTAATGGTAATATTAATGTTTATAGAAATTCTCAAAATATAAATCCAGGATATAACACTGCTGAATTTAGTTTTCAAACAGATCCTTCACTTGTTGAGGAATTAGATCAATTAACTAAGGAATATCATGAAAAAAGAGATGAAAGCTAGATAAGTAATGAAGCTTTAGTTTAACACATCCCTACAATTTTATTAACTCCTACAACCTACTTATTTCAAGTGGGCTGTTGGTGTAGTGGTAACACGCGGATCTGAAACGTCTGAATCCCGAGTTCGATTATCTGAAGAA
>Ga0209402_10000443_pt1 | contig 50481 bp, 45 predicted proteins | sample ArcticOcean_MG_C_3_FD_187437 | JGI IMG/M metagenome (GOLD analysis project Ga0209402, IMG submission 187437) | Marine microbial communities from western Arctic Ocean - ArcticOcean_MG_CB8_126 (SPAdes) (version 2) | ecosystem: Environmental > Aquatic > Marine > Oceanic | place: Arctic Ocean... | reverse complement strand
CACGGGTTGGTTGCCGCGACCGATGGTAAGCGCATCGTGCGCGTACGCGCATCGGGCAACGCCGCAACGCCTGAAGCTGTCGGCGCCGAGTTGGCACAACAGGCGATCGACGCGGGCGCCGACGAAATCATCCGGGAGGCATCATGAATCTTCCACATCGACCACGACGGCTGCGGCGCACACCGGCGCTGCGGCGTATGCTGAGCGAAACAACTTTGTCACCTGCCGATTTCATCGCGCCGTTGTTTATTGTACACGGCAACGACATATCCAATCCGATCGCCTCCATGCCGGGAGTCGCACAGCTGTCCGTCGACCGGGCAGTTGCAGAATCTTCAAAAATCGCCGCACTCGGCATTCCGGCAGTGTTGCTTTTCGGGTTGCCGGCAACAAAGGATGCAGTCGGTCAAGAGAACTTCGCCGACGACGGCATTATCCAACAGGCAGTCCGCGCCATCAAAGCGGCGGTGCCTGAACTGGTCGTCATTACCGACGTGTGCCTGTGCGAATATACCGATCATGGCCATTGCGGCGTACTCGACGGCGAAGAGATCCTCAACGACGAGACGCTGGAAATCCTGCAGCGCGTCGCCGTCTCGCACGCTGCGGCCGGCGCTGATGTTGTCGCACCAAGCGGCATGATGGACAGTATGGTCGTTGCCATCCGTGACGCCCTCGATGGGGACGGTCATGAACAAGTCAGCATCCTGAGTTATGCCGTCAAATACGCCAGCGGCTTTTACGGTCCATTCCGCGATGCAGCCGACGGTGCCCCGGCGTTTGGCGACCGCCGGAGTCATCAGATGGACACGGCCAACGTCCGTGAAGCAATCCGTGAAGTGCTGCTGGATGTCGACGAGGGCGCCGACATGATCATGGTCAAGCCGGCTCTTTCATATCTGGACGTGATCCGTCAGACGCGCGAAATCTGTTCACTGCCGATCGTCGCGTACAACGTCAGCGGCGAGTATTCGATGGTCAAGGCGGCGGCGGTTAGCGGCTGGCTCGACGAGCGCACGGTCACGATGGAAATCCTGACCTCTATCAAGCGCGCCGGCGCCGACCTGATTATCACCTACCATGCAGCCGACGCCTGTCGCTGGCTGGCGGAAAACTGATGTCCCGAGCCGATCGATTTCTCAAGGCGTGCCGACGCCAGCCAGTCGATGCGACGCCTGTATGGCTGATGCGTCAGGCCGGCAGGTATATGCAGGCGTATCGTGACCTGCGCGCGAAATACAAGATCCTCGAGTTGATCAAGGCTCCCGAACTGGCGGCCGAAGTCACCCTGCAGCCGATCAATGCGTTTGATCTGGACGCCGCGATCGTCTTTGCCGACATCCTGCCGATCCTCGAACCAATGGGGCTGCAGCTCGAATTCGTCAAAGGCGACGGGCCGATTATCCACAATCCCGTGCGCGGCGCTGCAGACATCGAAAAGCTGCGGACGCCGAACGCCGCCGAAGCACTACAGTTTACCATTGAAGCGGTGCGCCTGAGCGTTTCCGAGCTGGACGGCAAGGTGCCGCTCATCGGATTTTCCGGGGCCCCGTTTACTGTTTCGACGTATGCGATCGAGGGCGGTGCGTCGAAGAATTTCCTGCACGTCAAAGGCCTCATGCATGAATCACCGAAAGACTGGCACGCCCTGCAGGAAAAGCTCGCTGCGATGATCGCCGATTACTTGTGTGCCCAGATCGAAGCAGGCGCCGATGCTGTACAACTGTTCGATTCGTGGATCGGCATCCTGTCACCAACCGATTACCGCAGCTTCGCCATGCCGCACACGCAACGAGTCATCGACACGGTCAAGGCGCAGCATCCCGATACACCACTCATTCTCTTCGGCACCGGCTGTGCCGGGTTGCTGTCGATCTTCAAGACACTCGGTCCGGATGTCATCGGCATCGACTGGCGGCTCGACCTGGCGGAGACCTGGGACTCCCTGGGCGACGTCGCGGTGCAGGGCAATCTCGATCCGATTATTCTGACGACCAACTCCGAAGCTATCCGGGAACACACCGGTCGGATCCTCGACAGTGTCGCGGGTCGGCCCGGGCACATCTTCAACGTCGGCCACGGCATCGTCCCGCAGACACCCCAGGAAAACGTCGCGCTGCTGGTCGATTTCGTCCACCAACATACCCGTGTGTCATGTCCGGAGTAATCATTGTCGGCGGCGGCATCTCGGGACTGGCTACAGCCTGGCACCTGTCAAAGCATGACATTCCGTGCACGGTGCTCGAGGCTGGCGAGCGCTGCGGCGGCAGAATCGTCACCGAGCGTGTTGACGATTTCCTGATCGAAGGCGGCGCCGACAGCGTCCTGACCCAGAAGCCTTGGGCGATCGACCTCTGTCGCGAGCTTGGCCTCGAAGATCAGCTGCAACCGACACGCAGTGAGCGCCCCCGGTTCTTCATTCTGCACAACAGCGAACTGATGCCAATGCCAGATGGCATGGTTCTGATGATCCCGACCGACGCAGCAGCGTTCCGACGCAGCCCACTGATCTCAGACGCCGGCAAAGAGCGCATGCTGCAGGAACGCGATATCCCGTGCGGCCCTGAGCAAAAGGATGAGAGCCTGGACGCTTTCATAACTCGCCGATTTGGTCGCGAATGCCTCGAGACAATCGCCGGCCCGCTGCTCGGCGCCATTTATATGACGCCACCGGAAAAGCTGAGCATGCGCTGTGCCTTCCCACGATTCCTCGATGCCGAACAGAAACACGGCAGCCTCATTCGCGCCATGGAAAACCGGCCGAGCGGCGACAAACCCTCGAGCATGTTCACGACTCTCGCGGGCGGCATGGGAACGATGATCGATGCTCTCGTCGAGCAACTTGGCAACAGGATCAAAACCGGCGTCACGGTTTCCTGCCTCGAAGCGAAAGACAACGGGTTCACAGTGCATACCAACCACGGCACCGAAACCGCGCGTGCGATAGTCATGGCCTGCCCTGCCGCCAGCGCCGCATCGATCTGCCGCAGCCAACTGCCGACGCTCGCCGCCGAGCTCGAGACGATCAACCACGTATCCACCGCCACCGTCTCACTGGGCTTCGCCCCCGATCAATTGCGTAATTCGCAAATTCCGGACGGCACCGGTTTCGTTGTGCCGGCAGGTGAGCAACGAAAAATCCAGGCATGCACCTGGGTATCGAACAAATTCGCGGGCCGCGCCGCGGGCGACACCGTGCTGCTGCGCGCCTTCATGGGCGGGCCGGACAATGGCGAATGGGTGATGCAGACAGCCGACGAGGCTTTGATCGAAATTGCGCTCGATGAATTGCGCGATATCATGGGGTTCTCGGCAGCATCCTCGATCACTCGAGTCTACCGCTGGCCGGATGCGCATCCACAGTACGAAGTGGGACACCTCGAACGTGTCGAACGCATGGAAGCGGCGGTACGCGACGCCGGCGACCTGTACCTATGCGGCTGGCCGTACCGCGGCAACGGCATCCCCGACTGCGTGCGCTGCGCGCAGGAGACAGCAGACCGGATCAAGGAAAACCTCTGAGCTGAACTTCGAACGCCGAACGCGGAATCCCATGCCTGAGAAACCCGACATTATCGGCATCGACTGCAACAGCAGCAAATTCCAGAATATCATCGAGATTCTCGAGAGCGCCGGGGCGCGGTGCCGTGCGGTACCGTTGCCGCTGGCCAATGACACGTACTTTGACGATTGCGACGCGGTGGTCATCTCCGGCGGCCCGCACCTTTTCACCGATGCCGGTGCCGAGAGGTTGCGGGAACAGTTCGAGTTTATAGGATATCTGTCATGCCCAGTGTTCGGGATCTGCCTCGGGCATCAGGCCATGGCCTTGCATCACGGTGCCGGCGTTTACCTCGGCGAGCCACGACGCGAAACCGACGCCATCACGTTGACAGGGGAACACCAGCTTCTCGACGGCATCCCCGACGGTGCCAGTTTTCGCGAAGACCATTGCGAAGGCATCGAGTTGCCCGAAGGGTTCACAGTGCTCGGGTGGTCGGCGCATTATCCGGTCGAAATCATGGCAGACGATCAGCGCGGCTGGTATGGTGTGCAGTTTCATCCCGAGGTCTCCGGTGACGTCGGGCGGCAACTGCTCAGCAACTTCGTACGTATTCTCAACCATCGCAAACAAACGAACACATGAACAGCTGCGACGTATTGATCAAGAACGGCCGCGTCATCGATCCGGCCAACAACGTGGACGGCCGCTTCGACGTCGCCATCAGTGGCGGACGCATCGCCGAAGTCGCTGCCGGCATCGAGAGAGGTGCTGCCGAGGTCTTTGACGCCGACGGGTTGATCGTCACCCCGGGCCTCGTCGATCTGCACGCGCACGTTTATGACAAGGTCATCCCGCTGGGGATCGATCCCGATCATTACTGCCTGGGCCGCGGCACAACGACCGTTGTCGATGCAGGCAGCGCCGGCGCCGACAACTTCGCCGGGTTCCGGGCCTTTGCCATCGACCGCTGCCGCACGCGTATCCTCGGGTTTCTGAATATCTCACGCATGGGGCTGGCCTGCAGCGGACTGGGTGGTGACAGCAACGTACCGGGTGAGCTGGACCTGATGAAATTCGTCAATACGGAACATTGTGTCGATTGCATCGAGGTGAATCGCGACGTGCTGGTGGGCGTCAAGATTCGACTGTCGAATTCGGTCGCCGACAACGGGCGCAACGAGCAGGCCTCCTTCGAACTTGCTGTAGAGGCGGCACGCGCAACGAAACTGCCGCTGATGACACACCACAGCTTCTCGACCGTACCGCTGGAAGACTGTCCTGGGAACATGGTGGCAGGCGACGTTTATACGCACTGTTTCCACGGCTTCCCCTCGACAATCATCAACCCGGACACGAAAAAAGTCGAGGTGCACGTGCAGCGGGCGCGCGACAACGGCGTGCTCTTTGACATCGGCATGGGCCAGGGCTCATTCAACTGGACCGCTGCGGAGTTCGCAACGCGGGCCGGATTCTGGCCCGATGCGATCGGCACCGACCTGCACGCCGGCACCTGCGAAGGCCCGACCTATGACATGCCCACGGCAATGTCGCGCATCCTGCACCTCGGCATGCCGCTGTCGGAGGTGATCCGCTGCTCGACTCTTGAACCGGCCCGGGCCGTCGGCTGGGACGACCGCATCGGGACTCTGGGACAGGGCCGTGATGCGGATGTTGCGGTGTTCGCAATTGAAGCGGTCGACATGGACCTGGAAGACTGCCAGTCGCAAATGCGCCGGATTTCACAGCTGCTGGTGCCGAAAGCAGTGTGGCGCGCCGGTGAACCAGCCGCCATTACGAAACCGCGGGCGTTCCCCAATGCCGAAACGATCGAGGCGCAGAAGATCTGGTGGCCACGCCTGCTGATTCGCGACGAGAGTCTGTAGGCCGAGCCAGCCGTGCCACAAAGAGCAGAGAGTCACTCCTCCGGAGAGTCGGCTGATTTCACGGTCAGGTAGATCTTACCTTCCTTGACCTCGATCGACTCGACATTCTTCATCCGCTCTTCGAACTCGGGATCGGCGTTCATGTCTTCTGCCAGGTTCTCCGATCTAATGCCCTTCAGAAACGTCTCAGGCAACAGCTCTTCATTGACGACAACGTCCTTGGTGCGGATGTCGAGATGGCCGTTGTGGTATTCGATTGTGAATTCAACTTTACCGTTCAGGTAGCGATCGGTCAGACCGAAAAATTCGTCTAACGGCAAACTGGCGTCGGCTGTGATCGTCTCTTCTTCTATGTAGGCATAGAGGTTGCCCGCAAGCCCGAGATCTTCTTCCTCCATGATCCAGTTGTTGAGGTCATCCGCAGTCAGGATGTACGTTTTCCCGTCAAGGCTGGCGATACCGTCGGACAACGCCTGGTGGTGCCGGGCCATGGCATCTGCCTGCTCATCGGTCAGTTGCAGGACCGGTATTTCGATCGCCTCCTCAGCCGTATAGGTCTCGATGACGTGATCGAAGCCGCGTTTGGCGAACACGCCCAGAACGATCGCGGCAATGATGGCAAGAACGCCGACACCGCCGCAACCCATACATCCCCAAAACAGACATCCCCGATCTTTCATGACGTTCCCGCGTGCTTTGCCGTACTGTAGTTACCCGGACTTTCTTGTCTAGTCTCGATCCATCCAGGAGTAGACAACTTTTCCATGCCGAACGAAAAAAGCCCCGCGCAATACGATTCGGGGCTTTTTCGAAAAATCCTGATTTCTGGCTAGCGACAATCTCTCGTCGCACATCTGCGGACTCCGCAACTACTCGGTCTTGGCGGCCTCGTACTTGGCGTATTCGTCGTCCGACACCCACATGTAGACATTGGCCTTGGCAATGGATATGGTGTAGTTGCGAGCGAGAGAAAAACCGTAGGTCTTGAACATCTTTTCGTTGTTTTCGTTGAGCTTGAGCATGATGTCATCGATTTCGGCCTGAATCTCTTCCTTCTGGGCGTCCGTCGCCGTTTCCATCTGCTTGTACTTGCCGACGGCGAGCTGCCGCTGGGCCTTCACCAGATTGACGTTGCGATTGAACTCGCGGTTCGCTTCGGCGCTGCCCAGCGTGCAAACCTTGATCAGCTTCTGCTGGCCTTTGGTGTTGACCGGATCTTCCTCATCGGTCTTTTCGGCATACTTCGCCGCCTCGTCGTCGGAGACGAGCATGAAGACGAATGATTCATCGGGCTCGATCGTGTAGTTGCGGGTCAGGGAAAAACCGTAGGTGGCGTACATCTTCTTGTTGTTGGCGTTGATCTTATCCAACAGTTCGTCGATTTCCACCTGGATCGTTTCCCGCGCTTCCCCATCGGCAACCGCCTTCAGGGCGTTGTGCTTGGAGACCAAGAGCTGGCGCTGCGCCTGCATGATCTGGACGTTGCGATTGAACTCCTCATTGGCCTGGACGCTGTTGAGCGTGCAAACCTTGATGATTCGCTGTCCCTGGTTCTGCGCGATGGCAAGGGTGCCTGTCAGGACGAGGGTTAGGCTGAGAGCACAGAGTTTGACGGAGCGACTCATGTGGGCCTCCTGGGTTGATCGGGCTTGTGATGGACAATAATCTGTGATTTGCAGGCAATGAAAACAACGCGCAGTCGCGCCTATTTTTATTTGCGGAACTTATAGTCTACCATGGGCGGTACACGTGTCAAGCCGATGCCTCGTGCAGGCTTTGGCCATTATACACACACCAAGGTTCCATTCTTACCTGCCATTATTCAGCACCCAGATCAACGAACGCCGACACCGGCGACCAAACCCAGTAGGCACTGCCCGGCAACAGGCTCTGATCCGGGTTCTGCCGTCGCAGCCGCTGGGCGGCAGCGTCCCAATACCACGCATGCGCCGCCAGTCCGTGGGCCCGCTCTACTGCCGGGCCAAGCAAGTGCCAGCCACCCGGCAGTTTGACTAGTCCGTTCGCCGCGACGCCGGAAAGTGCAGCCGCGCCGGCAATGTCCGTGTGGATCCAATAGCTGGCCTCGGCATTGACGAATTCCTCTTCCACGTACCGCTGCACCATCGAGTCCCAGCGCCACACGGCATTGGCATCAACAACTTCCCGCCGATCATTCCGCGGAACGATCGGCAGACTGACAAGATTCCAACCCGCCGGGAAGTTGTGGAAAGCAAAATGATCCTGGCCAAGGTTTCCGTATTGCGGGTCATCCGGTATCGCCAGAGTGCGGCGAACGAGCCGGGGTTCGACGTACTCGACGCCCGGCAGCTTAGCAAGCGCATGCGCGAGTTTGATCGGATCGACGCCGGCATCGAACGATGCGGCATAGAGTCGCTTCAACGAGGTCACACAAATATCCGCTCCCGGGGCCAGCATCCGGCCGTGTGCCTGCAACGCCGCCACGCAGCCGTCGTACTCCGGCAGCCAACAACTCGTGAGCAGGTCGCCGCCGTACGGGGCCAGGGCTGCCAGGACAGCGTCCTTCGCCGCCCCATCGTCGGCCGCCGAGAGCTTGATCATTAGAGTGCCCGGCACGACAGGCACGGGCTCGCGGCCAGGGCCGGGAGCAGCGACAACAGCGACCGCAGCGACAACAAATATTAAACAGAACCGGAGCATTGCATTAAATCTACCGGTTGTACCAGGCAACGGCACGCCTCACAGTCCTTTTCTTCCTCAAGGTCCAGCAAAGCGCCCGTGGCAACGCTTGCACGGCAGATACGGGGGGACTAGGTTACCCACCACAATACACACGATATGGAGTACTACGAACAGTGCGCCCAGACCTTACATCCATCGATGCACATGCCGCGATCGAACTGGTTATGGAATTGATTGCCATCCCCGGCGGTCCGGGCGACGAAACTGCCGTTGCCGCACGGATCAAAGCCGAACTTCTCAAAAACGGTTTTGCGGCACGCAACATCCGGCACGACAAGGCCAACCGCCACACCCGCTGCCCCAGTCCGACCGGCAACATGATCGCCTGCCTGCCGGGTCGCGGCAAACTGCGCAACGCAGCACGACGCCTGCTGTCGACACACATGGATACCGTGCCGCTGTGCATCGGTTCGGTGCCGGTGCGGAAGTCAAGGAATCGCATCGTCCCCGCCGGCAACACCGCACTGGGCGGCGACAACCGTTCCGGTTGCGCCTCGATCCTCACGGCAATCCGCGCGCTGCAGAGCAGCGGCTGCGATCATCCACCGCTGACCCTGCTGTTCACGGTGCAGGAAGAAGTTGGCCTGTCCGGCGCACAGCATCTCGACGCGTCGCTTTTGCGAAGTCCACAACTGGCAATCAACGTCGACGGCGGCAACCCCGCCGACCTGGTGATCGGCGCTATCGGCGGACGCCAATGGCAGGCCGACATTCACGGCATCGCGGCGCACGCCGGCTGCCACCCGGAAGACGGTGCGTCGGCCGCAAACGTTTTTGCCATCGCCCACGCCACCCTGGTGGCCGACGGCTGGCACGGCAAAGTAGAACAGGGCCGCAACCGCGGCACAGCGAACATCGGATCGCTCGGAGGTGGCGATGCAACCAATGTCGTGATGGACCGCCTCCAAGTGACCGGTGAATGCCGCAGCCACAGCAAGAGCTTTCTCGACCGCATGATGCGCACCTATGAAAACGCCTTCACCAAAGCGGCCAAGCGGACGAAAAACGCCAGCGACCGGTGTGCCGGCGTCGAGTTCCAGGTGACCAATGCGTACCCCCCCTTCACCATGTCGAAACGGCACCCGTCGGTCAACGCGGTTGTCGATGCCCTTGCAGTGACGAGAAGGCACCCGAATTTTCGAGTTATTGACGGCGGACTAGATGCCAATTGCCTGACAGCGATACACGGTATTCCATCGGTAACCATCGGCGCCGGCGATCACAGTCCCCACACTGTCAACGAATATCTCGATGTCCCGGAATATCTCGACGCCTGTAGCGTACTGCTGCAGTTCGCTACTGGACCGAAAGGGTGAAAGGTTGAAATGGCAGAACAGGCAAAAGAGGTTAAGTAAGTAAAAGAAGCATTCACCCGCAGCATCCAAACCACTCGACCTTTTCAACCCTTTCAACCAACCGGATGGATATGCCTGAAAAAATCCAACGATCCGATGAAGAATGGCGTGAGTTGCTCTCGCCCGAACAGTTCAATGTCACCCGCTGTGCCGGTACGGAACGCGCCTTCACCGGCGAGTACTGGGACAATCACGAGAACGGCACGTACGAGTGCGTGTGCTGCGAGGCCGACCTGTTCAATTCCAACACGAAATTCGACTCCGGTACCGGTTGGCCAAGTTTCTCTGAGAGCATAGACGAGGAAAGTATCGAGGAGCGCGTTGACAAAGGCTTTTTCGGGTCGCGGACGGAAATTCTGTGTGCCAGTTGCGATGCGCATCTCGGCCACGTTTTCCCCGATGGCCCGCCACCGACCGGCCAGCGTTATTGTATGAACTCGGCGGCACTGAACTTTCGGCCGGACAACGATTGATCTTTCGACCCGATTCTTCCTTGGCGATCCTGGCGGAGTTGACGAGAGAAACAGTCCGGGTGCAAGCCCTACCGCTGTCCCATTGCATACCGCAACATGCGTAGATAGATTCCGCTGCACTTCCAACATTGACTTCCATCCCGGCAGTGGCTGCACCACCTAACCTGTAACGAGTACGGAATCTAATGCTCTGGCACGAACTCAGCTCACCCGCAATTGACGCCCTGGACAAGAATCTCCCAGTGGTGGTCCCGATCGCTTCCTGCGAACAGCACGGGCATCACCTGCCGGTCTTTGTCGATACGATTCAGGTCCACGAGATCGCCACCCGCGTCGAGGCCGAGATGCCGGACCGGATTCTGCTGGTGCCATCCTTGTGGCTCGGGTCTTCACATCACCACAAGGATTTTGCCGGGACGATCAGTGTGCGGCCATCGTTGTTCAGCGAGATGATCATGAGCATCGCCGAGAGCATTCTCAACACGGGCTTTCGGCGCATTGTATTTCTCAACGGGCATGGCGGCAATGTCATGCCGGGCTCCGCAGCCCTGTCCGAGCTGGTAGTCGACAACGATGATGCTGACAACGCCTACCTCTGTCTGTCGTCATGGTGGGCGGTCGCACAGAACAGTATCAGCCAGGACAAAATCGAATCGGTGACGGCCGGCGTGTCGCACGCCTGCGAGTTCGAGACGTCGTTGATGCTGCATGTGCGACCGGACCTGGTCGACATGACAAAGATCAAGCCTTGGACATCACCGCTATCATCGAAATGGCACACGATCGACAGCATATCCAACCACGTCCCCATTTTCCGCCGTTTCCATCGACTCACGGACAGCGGCCACATGGGAAAACCGGAAGCGGCGACCGCCGAGAAGGGAAAGGCGATCTGCGATGCGGCTGTGAGCGATTTGAAAGCCTTTTTAACGGAGATGTCTACCTGGCCGGAACTGCCGGTTATCAAGAGATCGTGATGCCGATTGGACACAGACAGGTGATCGAACGCGTGTTCATCGATCGGCTGGCAGACCGGTACACCATGCGGTAGGTTTCTCCACGCTCACTGCCTTTTATGTCTACTGTCAATCAAAACTGAAAGAGTCGTAAAAATGAAGCACACAATCAACCAGATGACGGTCCTCGCCCTGATCACCGCCGGCCTGATGACCGGCTGCGCCAAGAACCCCGCAGACGACGCCCCCGAGGCAAAGACCTCCACGCCAGGCGGTACAAAGACGTCGGAGGTCGCGGCGGATGCGGTGAAGTACGTCATCGACCCGGGTTCGACGATCAAGTTTGTCGGTGCCAAGGTCACCGGCCAGCACGAAGGCGGGTTTAATGAGTTCACCGGGTATTTCCACATATCCAAAGGCGAACTCACCGGCAGTGATCATAAGTTCACGATCGATATGGAATCGACCTGGAGTGATGCCGAAAAGCTGACAGGCCACCTCAAGCACGAGGACTTCTTCAATGTCGCGAAGTATCCGGAAGCTGTTTTCGAACTGAAGTCGGTTACCGGGAAGCAAGAAGGCAGTACGCGCACGCTGGTCGGCGACCTTGACTTCCACGGCGTCAGAAAGCAATTGGAAATCGATGCTGATGTGACCGAGAAAGACGGTGTCCTGAGTATCAAATCAGCGTTTTCGCTCGACCGGTTCGCGTTCGATATCGCGTACCCAGGCAAGAAAGACAACCTGATCAAGCAGAACGTTTTAGTGACGGTCGACATCACGGCGAAACCGGAAAAATAGTAGGCGTTGCAATGCTTTTCAGAAATTTTCAGGGCGGTTCCACTCCAGACCACCCTTGTTTCCGGAGTGGTGCGGCCAGCCCCACTCCGCCAATGCAGCCGCTCCGATACGATCGATGACAATTACTCCCCCGGTGCGTCGAGGCGGTCGACGACAAAATCCTGAGTAGCATATTCCGGTTTGTATCTGTCGTGCGACGGCGGAAGTACCGGGGATTAGTCAACTACGGCAGGCAAACTGGTGGACGAGGCATCTGTCGGTAACGTACCTGGTCCGCACCAGCACCGCAGGAAAACTTCAAACATAGGCAGCATTATGACCATCGTATCGACTACCAAAAACTGCTACGCCAAAGCAACAGCCGTCTTCGAAGCGGCGGCGGCATACGGGCTGGACTGCCGCGGCATCGACGAACCGGAAGCCGACATTGCAGCGGGCATCCGCGAGTGGTCCAGCCGCTATGCGGTCGTCAGCGTCTATCCTTATGTCGGAGAAATCTACGAGGCAATACCACGCGGCGGTGTGCTGGCACGATTCGGCGTTGGCTACGACAGCATTGATCTCGACAAGGCAACAGCGGCCGGTATCATCGTAACCAATACGCCCGGTGTGTTGTCACATGCCGTTGCTGAATTCACGATTTACCTGCTGCTGTCGATCGCCAACGGTGAAGTCTTTCACGGCAGCAGCGGACAGTCCTTCGAATGGCAACCAATGCTTCGGCCGTCCGAACTACGCGCCAAGACACTGGTGGTGGCAGGTTGCGGAGCTATCGGCAATCGTGTCGCCCGCACCGCCGCGCTGGGCCTGCGCATGAACGTCGTTGGCGTCGAAGTCTGCGATTTCGACGAAGAAGCGCTCAAAACGCAATACGGCTACAGCCGCATCGTCAAGGACTTCGACGAAGTTGCGGGCTCGGCAGATTACGTCACGCTGCACGTGCCAAGCACTTCGAGTACCCGTCATTTCATCAATGCGGCGCGCCTGCAGGCAATGAAGCCGGGTGCATGGCTGATCAATACAGCACGCGGGCCGGTGGTCGATGAGGTTGCCTTGTACGATGCCCTGGCTGACAAGACGATCGCCGGCGCAGCGCTCGATGTCTACGCGGCCGAACCGTACATGCCGGCAGCAGACGGCAAGGACCTACGCACCTTGCCGAACATTATCATGACACCGCACGTCGCCAGTGCCACGCCGGAGACTTGTGCGGCCATGGCGGAGCGCGCCTTGCAGAACGTCAGGCTGGCGGTGACGGAAAGTTACGAGCAGATGGATATCGTCAATCCCGCGGTACTCGACGAAATCGGCCAGGGGTGAAGCTGCTGTAGCTTCGCTGGTCGGCCGTGATTGCGTACCACCAGAATCCGTCCGGTAATCTCCACTTGCAAGCCTGAGAGAGAACCGGACAAATTCCCGCGATGCGTTCGACGCCGTGCGCACGGCGCTCGCGGGTACGGGAAACATACAGACAGATAGATAGATAGATAGATAGATGCTCAGCGTCATGCCAACATATTGACGATTCGTGATTTTCACACGGAACGTGCCAAAACAATCGAATTTCGTCGAATCCGCGTGCCCGTGTTGATGATTATAATTTACTAGATAATAATAGGTTACATCTCTACATCAGCGACGGCATGCAATGGCATGCTTCATGCGCTTACCTTGTGTACCCCCCACTGACAAAGGTACGAAGATGGATGATAAACTAAAAGCCAGATCGAGGTTGGAGATCCGCGCGAAGCCGCTACGGGGCTGGCTGTTCTGGGGCGGTTGGCTAGTGCTGGGTCTGTCATTGATGATCTTTCTGATGGTCGGCGCCCTTATCGGCACGGCTGGCAGCATGGTGTACAGCGGCGGGTCCATGGCACTGGGCCTGGTGCTGGTCGGCACCCTGCTGGCAATGGATGCGGCCATCGCGTGCGGACTGTTTCGTATGTTGCAGGAATCGAAGACGCAATACCTCTGCGACGACGCCGGCATCCGGCAGATTCGGCCTTTCAAGCGATGCGCCGCGGTGTGGTCCTGTATCGGCGACGCGGAGTACATACCAAACGGGCTGTTCACCGGTGAGCACATCATTCTGTTCGACCAGAACAATCGCGAATTAATGCGTATCACTCATCTCAGCAACCTGCCGGGTAACGGCTATCCGCTGGTCAAGGTGCTACGCAATAAGCTCAACGGATTTTTCCCGCAGACGATCGACGCGCGAGTGAACTGATTTTTTGTGCGGGCTCGGGGCCGGCTTGGAGCCTGGCAAGAAATTCTCTGGGTGTTACAGATCAGGCATGGGGCCGGCCCCGTGCCTGTACCTTTTCTGGATGGACGATGCGGCACTTAAACGCCGTAGAATGACGGGCACCGAGGTTCGTCGAACGTAAGTCGTCCTACCCGGAGTGCTCGAGTTGCAGGGTCATCGTCGTGCGGTCGCACAGTTCGGGCGGGCCAAAATACTGAATGGCCCCTGGGAAAAGATAACAATCCTCGATGGCCCAACGTTGACGTTGCGCCGCAAAAGCCTTGAACGGGCCCCCATCAAGATCGACCAGCGCCTTGCGAATGACGGGGGTCGGTCGGCCGCGACGGTGTTCAATGTGCAACATAGCGGTTGCCGGCACGCCGCCCGGTTGCCAGTCGACCGCCGGCGCGGTGAGGTTGCGTACACATGCAATGTAGCCGGTGCGCCCAGCGCCCAGCAGGGCCGCAGCGGAGTAGCCAAGGCCATACGTGTAGTTGACGTCAAAATTCGTCGGCATGGCACAGCGCCCTTCGTAGCCGAAAAAATGGTCACGGGTCTCGTAATTGCCGATATAGGTCTTTTCGGCCTTCATCTGGTCAAGCCGACGCCCGACCATTCTGATCAGCAGCTTTTCGGTATCGATCAGTGAGACCTGCACGTTGCCATGGGGATCGCGGTCCTGGACGAGCTGGCGGCGGATGGAATCAGGAAGCGAATGATAGACCACAGCGGAATGTTCCGTAAGCCCGATCTCAATCAGTACTTCGGTTTCGGCAACCGCCAGCATTTCGGCCAGATCGTCCATCGCTGGATTGGCCAACAGATCGTTGAGTTCGGCGATCAGCACCTTGATCTCGGGAATAAACTCGATGAGCCCTTCGGGCACGAGGACAATGCCGTAATTCTTGCCGAACCGAGCACGGGCGGCGATGGCATCGGCTATTTCGCTGACGATTTCGTTGAGCGTCTGTTTCCTGTCGGCAACTTCCTCGGAGATCAGGGCCAGGTTGGGCTGCGTCTGCAGCGCGCATTCAAGGGTGATGTGCGATGCGGTGCGCCCCATGAGCTTGATGAAGTGCCAGTATTTGCGGGCCGACGCAGCGTCGCGGGCAATATTACCGACGACATCGCTATACTCCTTGCTGGCAGAATCGAAGCCGAAGGAGGTTTCGATGACGGCGTTCTTCAGGTCGCCGTCGATGGTTTTGGGACAGCCGATGACCTGGATACTCGCATCGTGCTGAACGAAATACTCGGCAAGGACGCAGGCGTTGGTATTCGAGTCATCGCCACCGACAATGACGATACCGGTGATGCCGCGAGCCTTGCAGTTGGCCATGACTTTGTCGTATTGGGCAACCTTTTCGAGCTTGCCGCGGCCGGAACCGACCATGTCGAAGCCGCCGGTGTTGCGATGGGCATCGATGATGTCAGCAGTAAGTTCGACACTATCGTCGTCGACAAGTCCGTCGGAACCGCCGCAGAAACCGAAGAGTCGCGACTCGGCGTGTTGCGATTTCAGCCCGTCAAACAGGCCGGCGATCACGTTGTGGCCGCCCGGTGCCTGGCCGCCTGAGAGGATCACACCAACGTTGATAGCAGAACGCCAGGTGTCGTCACCGCGGGTAAACTGGATGAGCGGCAGGCCATGAGTGTGCGGGAACTGCTCGGGAATGCCGGCCTGGTCGATGAGGAGCGGCACCCCGTCAGCACCATCAGCAGCAACGCACGCGCCGTGTTGCTGAAAAACGCGCGGCAACTCCGGCATGAATGCCAGGCGGAGTTGCTGCAGGGGTGAAGTTTCCCGACTCATCCGTTTCGGTTCCGTTTACTGTTTGTGCTGCTGAAGGCGCCACTATCTCATCAATTCGCGACCAAGCAATTTGTTGATCTTCTCGGTACTGTCGAGAAGCCGCGTGATGGAATGGTCCTGATTAAAGCTGTGTATGAACTTGGCAATAAACCGGGTCGTGTCGGCAACAACGAACCATTCACGTTCCAGGAGTTCCGGCGGAATGTACGTGGCGTTGGTAGCATAGAGGCGGTTGAACAGGCCGTCCGCGTAGGCCTTGTCAAAGGCCGTGACACCACCGGAAAACAATGCATAGGTGACGGCGAAGTAGACGCCTTTGGCGTGGCGCTCGCGAAGTTCAGCGGCGGTTTCGAGCAAGCTGCCGCCGGAGGCCAGCATGTCATCGACAATGAGTACGTCCTTGCCGGTCAGGTCGTCACCGAGGAATTTATGCTCGATGACAGGATTCTTGCCCTCGACGACATGGGTCAGGTCGCGGTATTTATAGAAACCGGTCAGGTGCACCTGGAAATGCTCGGCAAAGTACCGGGCGCGTTCCATGCCGCCGAGATCCGGACTGCAAAGTACGAAGCTGTCGGGATGGATCTTGATCTGATCACCGGCGTCCTGCAGTATACATTCGATCAGTTGATAGGCGCCGTGCAGGTTTTCGAGGCCGTGCCTGGGTATAGCATTCATCACATGTGAATTGTGGGCATCGATCGTCATGATGGAGTCGACACCGAGATTGACGAGCTCCTGCAGGGCCAGGGCACAGTCGAGCGATTCGCGGCCGTACATCTTGTGCTGCCGGCTCTCGTAAAGCAGCGGCATGACCACGGTAACACGCTGGGCCATGTTTTTCGCCGCGCTAAGCTGCCGCTTGAGATCCTGAAAATGCTCGTCCGGCCCCATGGTCACTTCGGTACCGTAGCGCTGATAGGTCACGCCATAATTGCCGATATCAACGATGATGAACAGATCCGTACCACGGATGCTGTCGATGATCACAGCCTTGCCTTCGCCGTTCTGGAAGCGGGGATTTTCCGACTCGCGCAAGAACGTGGGGGGCGCCTGTTCGCCGTTCTCTTTGAAGATCTCACGCAACTGCTGGTCAACGACTGTCGCCAGTTGACGACCTCCAGGCGTGGTGAGAATAGCAATCGGAAATCCGCGAATTTGGCTGTTACTATTGAACATTGGCTGAGTCCCGGGGCTGGCCTAGATTGAGACGTGAATATAATCGGCATCTGCAGGCTGTAAAACCTGCCGCAAAATCTCTTCGGAATCAGGACCACGGCCGCGGTTTCCCGCAGTGTCGGGTTTTCTCAACGAGCGTCCCTCATCCAGCGGCGCGCGGCGCGCGTTTGGAAAATTTCGCGCTACGATCAACCACCCGTGTTCTTTGAGGAGAAAATTGAAGCACGCTGCCCGCGTTGAGCCTCAGGCTTCCGCCAGATGTCGCTGCAGGACAAGCTGCGCCAGGGGCACGTCCGCCGGCAACAGATCATAGCCAATAAGGTCAGAAAACGGCGCCCAATGGTACGCCGTGTGGACTCGGCACTCGGGTATGCCAACGCGATGGTGACAGTCGTAGGCAAGCAGCCGAATCGTGCGAGCACCGTAGCAGCAAACCGATTCACCGACAAATCCTCCGACGGTAACATCGATAGCAAACTCCTCCTGCAACTCACGGCGCAGGCAACTCTCCGGCGTCTCGCCCGGAGCGATTTTACCGCCCGGAAATTCCCAACCACAAAGGTCATCGTCTTGGCGCCGGGCAATGAAAATCGCTCCAGCCTCGATCAAGATGGCAGCGGTAACGTCGATCATACCAGGTCGATGAAACGTTCGGCCAAGTCATCGTCGTTGATCGCTTCAGTGACGTATGTGGCAACGCTCCGACGCAGATCGAGCCGCTCGGGATTGGGCTTGAAATGGTGGAACTTGTCGAGCACGACCATGACGACCGGACGCATGAGGTAGCCGCGGTTGACCGCGACGACCTTGGCAGTCTCCTCGGTACTGAGCCGCACCCACGTACCGACCGGGAAAATTGTGAGCTGATTCAAAAACAGTTTGACGTAAGTCGGATGAAATTGTTCTTTGAGATCCTTGCTGAGAATACGCATGGCATCGTGCGGCGACAAACGGGAGCCCTGGTCACGACAATTGATCAGATGCACGAAAACATCACAGATCTGATTGAGCGTGGCGAATTTTATCTCGAGATTGTCGTTGTACGTGTCGGTCAGCCCGGAGTCATTGAACTTGGCAATGCCAACGATTCTCTTGACAGTGTCGACGTTAAAATGGAGAATATTGATGAGATTGAGGTAGCGGTCGAACTCGCCAGGCCGCTCGCTGAGGGTCGCCAGGACAGCGTCCGGTGTCGTCGGCAGGCTGTCACGCGACATGCCCAGATAGCCGACATTCTGCAGAACAGCGCTCATCCCGAGATAAGACAGTTTGTCTGGTGCCAGGTCTAGAGAGATGCCGATCTTGAGACCGTAGATCATCGCGTTCACACCATACAAGACGACTTCCGGCGAACGAATGGTGCCGACTGCGCGCTCGACCATAGCCAACGGCGCGTGGGACATTGCCAGGAGCATGCGATCATCGTTACGCAACTCGATGATCACCTTTTCAACGCGACGCAGCACAGGCGTGGCGTCGACAGCAATGCCTTGTGCCAGATTGTCGGCAACGGCGCACATCTGCAGCACCACCTCGTTGTACAGCCGCTTCGCTTTGATGATCTGCTCCGGCGCCATGCCTTCGAGAGTCGCCGCGGCGGAGTCAGCGGTGTCATCGAGCGGGGCCAGTTCGGAAGCAGCTTGCATCTCGCCGGGAGCCGGCGGCCAGTTCTCTGCCGGCGGCGGCCGATTCGGATCCGGCGGTGGATAGGTACCTGGAACTGGCGGCGGCGGCGATACCCAAGTGTGCTCGAGTCCCGGCTGCGGCGGCGGTTGATCAGCGGGCCATCCAGGCGGCGGGTACTGTTGCGGCGGGTACTGTTGCGGCGGGTACTGTTGCGGCGGGTACTGTTGCGGCGGGTACTGTTGCGGCGGGTACTGCTGCGGCGGGTACTGTTGCGGCGGGTACTGCTGCGGCGGGTACTGCTGCGGTGGGTACTGCTGCGGTGGGTACTGCTGCGGCGGGTACTGCGGCGGCGGTGGTGGTGCCGGATGCTGTGGGTGAGGCGCCGGGTACTGCGTCGGCGGCTGGACGGGCGGTTCCCCCTGTGGCTGAGCAGGCGGCGGCTGGGCCGACGTCACTTCGTTGGCCTGAGGCTTTTCACCAGGCGGCTCGGCGTCCTCACCCTGCGCGTCTACGGCGGGCATCTGTGAGAAAATCGATTCGAGCCGGTCCTCGAGTTTTTTCTTTGGTTTGTCTGCCATCTGGCGGTCTATATTTGGCAGTGATGCGTACGTGCTATCCGATATACTCTATACTTTACACTCTTCTACAGCATAACACCATTCGAAACGATCTATGATCCGCCGGCGTATCTCACGTGGACGGATCGCTGAGCAGCCAGGCTAACGGATAGCCACAGGCTTCGCCGGCGCAGCGAAAGTCGCGATCTCTTCAGCCAGCAATTCGTACTGAACAGCCGAACGTGTATGCGGGGCGTACTGATTGATCGGGATTCCTTCCGCCTGCGATTCCTTGATCTTGCAGTCGATACCGATATAGGTGTCAAACAACGCACTCTCGAAGTTGGCCTGGACCTGCGCGTAAACCAATTGGCTCATGCGCAGCCGTTTATCGTGCATCGTCACCAGCAGCCGGTACTGCAGCATGGGATTAGTGTTGCGACGCACCAGATCGACGATCGAGAGAATCTGATTGAGTCCGCCAACAGCATAGTATTCACAGGCGATCGGGATAATCACCAAATTGGCAGCAGACAAGGCATTAAGCGTCAGGACTCCGAGCGATGGCGGGCAGTCACAAAAGATAAAGTCGTACGGTGTCTCAAGACGATCGAGCTGCCGTTGCAGAAGCAATTCGAAGTTTGGCTGGTTGTGAAGCCGCTTTTCGACGACGGCCAGATCGAGTTCCGCCGGTACGACGTGCAGACGACCGTCGAAATAACCGGTGTCGCGAATCACATTGTGGATATCGCAATAAGGGTCAAGGTAAAGCTGGGAATGCGACTGCTGCACGTCGTTGGGGTCGATACCGAGCCCCATGGTCAAGTTCGCCTGGGCATCGCAATCAATGATCAGTACCCGACTGCCAGAGCCAGCCAGGGTGGCGCCCAGTGCCAGGCATGTCGTGGTCTTCGCCACGCCCCCTTTCTGATTGCTCACGGCTATGATCATCTTGCCTCGTCTCTGTTGCGTTGCCACACGCCGCTTCCGGCGCATGAATGCAAGCGGTGTCGCAAGCCCCAAACCGGTTTGGTCGAATATATCCGCATTTCTCGTGTTTTTTAATCAAACGCAGTGTTTCCAAACATTGTTAGTACGTGATATACTACGTTTCGCCGCAGTTGCCAAAAGCAACGTTGAAAACGCCTATCCGCTCTGCCGGATTACAGACATAATGTGACATCACTTTAGCAGCTGAGCAGCCGTGTTTTATGTGAGAATAGTCACTGCCATGATACTGTTCCAGCCAATGAAAGAGAAATAGCCATGTCCGATCGGGCGCTGGCAGAGTTGTATCAGAAATTCGCGACGATGCTGGATACCGGTATGTTGCCGGCACGATGCCTGACCGTTCTCGCCGGCCAGTACACAGGCAGCACGCACCGGGCGCTGGCGGCGATGCACGCGAATATCGATCGCGGCTCGACACTCACTGAGGCAGCCGCAGCGCAGCCGGCAGTTTTCCCACCGATGCATGTACGACTGCTCGAGATCGGCGAACGCAGCGCCAGCACGATCACGATCATGCGGCGCCTTGCTGAGTCGATCGAGCGCGCCCGTCAGGTGAGCACGTCATTCGTTACGCGGATGATCTATCCCCTGCTCCTGCTGCATGCCGCGATCGTGATTCCAGCGTTCGTCAAATGGCTGACACCCGGCGGCGGCATCGGGGCAGCTGTGCGTTATCTCTTGGCCGCGCTGCTGCCGCTATACGCGATCATCTGGTTCATCTGGTTTGGCATCCGCGCCTTGCGCCGGATCGATGTGTGCCGTGTATTCATAGACACGGCAGTAGTCAATCTGCCAGTTATCGGCCGGCTCGTTGCAAACATAGCAATCGCGCAGTTCGTCCACACTCTGGAACTGCTGTACACGGCCGGCGTCAATATGCGCGAAAGCGTCTCGCTGGCAGCGGAAAGCACCGGCAACGCTTGGGTCGGCAAACGGCTGCAGCTGGCCAACGCCTACCTGGACGAAGGTGATAACGTAGCCGTAGCGCTGGCGGCAACGGGCGTATTTTCAGCGATGATGCAGGGCATGATTTTCACCGGCGTCGAGACCGGGCATCTCGACGAGATGCTGCAGAAAGTCGGCGACCATGCGCAGCACGACGCGGTGACCAGCATCTCCCGGCTGGCAATCATTGTGCCGCTGGTGCTGTATCTGGCGGTAGTGATTGGCGTAGCAATGCTGATTTTTTCGATGTTTCGTGAGGTGATGATCCAGCCGATCCTGGATCTGCTTTAGCAAGCTGGTGCAGGTGCTGCCGCCCGAAGTGCGTCCCCCGGCAACCTCAGCACGTGCCCTGCAGTTCGCTGGCGAGGGCGACGCAAACATCGTTGTACATGGCCTCGAGTTCACGCATCATGTCCGGGGCGCCGGTGAGAGAATTCGACAAAGCCTGGGCCTCGAGCGCCGCACTCAGGCTCATGATACCCATGGCACCGACATTGCCGCTACAGGATTTCAGCGCGTGTGCGGCTTCGCGCAGGCCGGCTGAGTTCTGAGTACTTACCGCTGCATTAAGTGACTCGATAAAGCCCGCAGAATCCTGCAGGTACATCGATACAACATCCCGAAATACACTCTCCGCACCTGTGCGTTCGAGCATTCGCAGGTCATTGAGAACGGACATATCGATCAGCTCGTCGCGAGTCGAAATCTCGCGGTTGACGCTTGGCGGCAGCGTCGAGTCACCCGTACGCTCCTCACCAAGCCAGTGCGTCAACATGTAGACAAGCTCCTGCCGGGTGAAGGGTTTAGCCAGATAATCATCCATCCCGGCAGCAAGACAATTCTCGCGATCACCGCTCATCGCATTGGCAGTGACGGCGATGATCGGGACGTGGCAGCAGGCGCCGTTGGTCAATCTGGATTCTTCCTCGCGAATGCGACGGGTCGCCTCGTAACCGTCCATCTCCGGCATCTGGCAGTCCATGAAAATGATGTCGAACTTCTTGCGTCGCTGCGCTTCGAGCGCCTGCAGGCCGTTGTCCACGACGGCAACCGTGCAGCCGTGCAACTCCAGCAGGGTCTTGGCGAATTCCTGATTGATACGGTTGTCCTCGACAATTAGAATCTCCGCCGCAAACTGCTCCTCGAAGGCAAAAGTTACTTGGTCCGCAACGCCCCGGTCGATATCGTCACGCAGCAGAGAGGCGAGCAGCGCAGCGCGGCCGATCGGTTTCTGCAATGACGAGCACTTGCCGACAAATTCCGCCGACACTTCACCGGAGATCAACAGGACAGCCCGTGCACCGCTGGCAGTCAGGGCGACGAACTGATACGGCTGCTGCTGCAACAGACACTGATCGACAAAGATCACGTTGAACGCCTGGCGTCCGAGCATAGCAATCGCCGCATCGAGGCTGGTGGCGGCATGGTACATGGCTCCCATGTCCGTGACATAGCGTTCCAGGACACGTTGGCTGGTACGGTTGCTGTCGATGCCGAGCACCGAAATTTCGGCCAGATCGGCATCGCGCAACAGGGCTTTTGGCGCGTGCGGCACGAGCAAGGCCTCAATTGTAAACCAGAAACAGGCGCCCTTGCCGAACTCGCTGTCGACACCAATCCGGCCACCCATCATGACCACAAGCTCACGACAGATTGCCAGTCCCAGACCGCTACCGCCTTCACGGCGAGCGGCTGATTCATCGACTTGGGAAAACAGATTGAAAATCGCTTCATGGTCTTCAGGCGGAACGCCAATGCCCGTGTCCTGTACGGTGAATCGCAGCCGCACCAACGTGTCGGACTGCTCCTCGACGAGGACCTTGACGCAGATTTCACCGTTGCCGGTAAACTTCACGCTGTTGTCTATCAGGTGCGTGAGAATCTGCCGCAGCCGGCCTGAGTCACCGTACACCGCCGGCACATCTTTGTAGATGTCACAGGACAGCTCCAACCCTTTGCCGCGGGCTCGCTCCGCCATGGCGCCGGCAGCTTCTTCCACCAGGTTCGCAACATCGAAGGCTTCCTTCTGCAATTCGAACTGACCGTCCTCGATCTTCGAGAAATCAAGCACATCATCAATCATCGCCAACAGCCGCCGACCGGCATTGCGCGCACTGAGGGTATACTGGTGCTGCTGATTATCCAGCGATGTAGCCAGCAACAGGTCCGTCATGCCGAGCACGCCGTTCATCGGGGTGCGCAGTTCGTGGCTCATACGATTGAGGAACCGGCTCTTGGTGCGGTTCGCTGCTTCGGCATCGTGCAGTGCCAGCTCGAGCCGACGCTGCGAGGCGGCGAGCTCCGTAATGTCGTGGGCAATGCACAGGATGCCAGCCGGTGTGCCGCTGGTGTCATGAATCAAGGAGGCAGTGAGCGTGACGTGGATCTGTTCGCCATCGCGCCGCATCAGGACCTCATCGCTGCTGATGATCGAATCCGGAGCGATCAGATCGCGAATGTAGCTGGTGACGCTCGAACCTTCGGGCAACAGCAGGTCGAACGACTGGCCAACCAACTCGTCGCGGCTGTATTGCAGCAGCCCGCAGGCAACATCGTTGACGGTGCGGATCGTGCCGTCGGGCTTTAGCACTATCAACGCGTCTGTCATGCTGCGTACGATACTCCTAATGAAATCACGTGACATCGTTGTCTTCTGTAGATTCCGTCCCATTTCCCGGAAAGCATCCATGAACTCGCCGATTTCGTCGCGGTGGCCAGAGGAAGTCTCGACATCGTAATCGCCGCGACCAACCTGGCGAACGCACCGGCGAAGCTCGCGGATGGGCCGGATCAGGCGGTGCCCAACGGCAACTGTAATCGCGACGCCCACCAGCGCCCACAGCAGTATGGTGACAGCCAACGCCAACAATGAGTGGCACAGGCCGCTCTTGCCGATGTCGTACAGTTCACCGTCCAGGCGGGCCCGGGCGTTGTTGATATGCGTCTGCGCCAACGCCATACGCAGTGCACCTTTGACCTGACCTTCATGAAAGATCGGACGAGTCAGCGTAATGCGATCGGCATTGGTTTCGGTGATGCCCTGGCCAGCGGCCAACAACGTGACCATGTCGATCGTCTGGCCGCCTGCCGCCACCTTGTCGTCGACCCTCAGCAGCCCGCCGTCGGCGCTGAAGACCTGCAACTCCTCGATCCTCCGATTCTCGCGGGCAGTGGCAATAATTTCCCGCACCTTGTCGACATCGCCGCGGGCAAGAGGGCCGGCGATGATTCCGGCCAGCAAATGGATCGTCGTGTTGGCCTGGCGCTTCATCTGCACCTGCAACTCTTCGGTCAACGTATGGATTCCCGACTCTGTAAGCTGGCGGTTGCCATCGCGCCCCACAAAGTAGAGTGTTGCGGCCAGTGACAGTAGCAAAAGCAGGACCAGCGAGACGATGGCCAGAATATAGCGGCTCTGAATGTGAAATTTCATTACGTAATCGTATTAAAATACGTGAGTTATGTATTTTTATTCGGATTTTACAAGACCCGTGGACGGGCTTCACAAAAAGGCACAAGGCGATAATACTGCAGAATCTGTACCAATCCGGTTCAGAGCTATGACAAACGGCCCCACAAAGCCCCCCCCGACAAGGCTCCGGACACGCTGGATAGCTGTCCCGAAAGCACTGGAACAACAGGCTTTATCCACTACATGACATTGAATGGATGGACGGATAAAATATGAATAATCTTGCTTATACGGTCATTCGGCCGGCGTCAGATCCCGTATCGAATGAAATCATCGGGAGATAATGATCGAATCGGAAAAAAAAAGAGCCCCGCAACAAGTGCGGGGCAGGAAATGGAAGGGCAGGAGGAGCTTACTCTGCAACAGAGTAAAGGTAGGATCTTGCGATCCCATTGTATAATAGGTCCAGAGTGTCTCTCCCGCCCTTGCACGTAAATAACGTAGCGGCAAATCATCTCAATTGCAAACCCCTTTCCTGGCACTATCGGGACCTATATCTCACGGAGCCTCGCCCAGTAAGTCGAGAAACGCACGCACCGGCTTGTCGTACGGCAACTCAATCGATGCACGGTTTTCGCCGACAAGCAGCTCGAGTTGCAGCAGCGACAAACGATGGTCAGCACCGACGCGGTCGAGAAAATCGCTGACCCCCGCAGCACGCGTGCAGGCCGCATCGAATTTCCGGCGAGCTGCCTTGATCTGCGTTTCGAATTCCGCCTCCTTGCCATTGCGCAGAGTTCTCAGACTGCCGATATAATCGTCGATAGCAGCGCGCAATAATAACGGGCACCGCCGACGGAACTCGACGAATCTAGGCAATAATTCGTTGACATTTTCCGGGTTGTGATCGTAGGTCTGGAAGTGGTAATGCACTTCATCGAGCGGCACCCGGGTCACTCCGAAATCACCGTCGGCGTCCGGCATGAGGATGGGGACGGTCTCGAGCTCGTGCCGCTGTGCCTTGGCGGCCGCCACGCTGAGGGGCTGGACGATGTTGACAACCAGTTGCTCCGCCTGCAGCTCGTACCAGTCCTGAATAGCGCCCTCGTCACCCTCGAAGCTGGCGAGCCGAGCAAAGAGCATGTCGCTGTCGGTGCCTTTGCGGCTGCGGCCAATCATGTCGCCAAGAATCCGGCGGTCGTGCTCGCGCAGCATCTTGATCAACAGCGCACAGGATTCGGCATACAGTTCGTACACGATAGGGTCGGACACCGCAACCGGATTGTCCAGAAAATTGCGCAGCCGCGGCAGTTGGCCCACCTCGACCAGCGCCTTGGTGGCGGCAAAGACGCAATTGCGGCTGAACGGCGGCATTCGCTGCTCCAGCATGCGGTGATAGAGTCCGGCAACCAGCCATTCGGGACAGTATACCTTTGGGCCGCGACCGCCGCGGGCGATGGCGTACCGCTGCAGCTGAGCAAGAATGAGTTGCGGCCCGGCAAGCCGGCTGTCGCTTGGATCGAGAACAAACACGCTGCCGCCACCGCGTGGCGCGCAGTCGGCACCACGCCGGCACACCGTCATCGCCGGCAGCTCGGCACCGCCGCCAATGACGCTGCTGATCTCGCGGGCAGCTGCGTCGGAGATACCAAGCAGGCGCTTCTGTTCGCCGGCATCAAAGCCGTGAATCAGGACATCACCGGGAATTGCCCGCAGAGCAAGCCCGAGGCTCGCCACCAGGGTGATGACCGCGCGCCGCGTCACCGGGCCGGGCTGATGACGCGGGCCGCCAGAGCTTCGAGAACCAGTCGCCGGGGCAGCGACGAGGAGACATTATAGCGGTCGGCTTCGGCCAGGATGGCGACGGCGCCGACCAGTTCCGGGCCGCTGTAGCGAGCCGCCTGGCCGGCTGTCTTGTTGATCAGCCAATCGCTCTTGCCGCGCAGACCGTAGTGCTTGAACACCGCTTCGTGTTCCGGCGTCATCTTTTCGATGGCACCAGCCAGTTGTTGCGGGCGCCGCACTTTGAGTGTGGCGCAAAGCAGTTTGACCTCAAGCAGCTGGTGAAAGAACTTGGCCGCCTGACGGATCAGGCCGATAGCGCAGCTTTCCGGGTTCTTGTGGTTAGCCATGAGCTGCGTGATTGCATCGTAGGCAGCCTGCAGGTCGCGGTCGCCGAAAGCGTTGGAAAGCGCATAATAGACAGCCTCGCGGTTACCAGTGCAGACGTCCTGCACCTGTGCCAACGTCGGACTGGCACCGGCATAGCAGAAAATTTTCTCGATCTCACCCGGTACCCGCCCCGTTTGTACGCCGATGACTTCGAGCAGGTAGTCGATGGACTCGGGCGCCAGCACCATGCCGCGATGGCCACAGGCCTGGCCGATAAGATGCGCGACCTCACGGCGCCAGTTGCGGCTGGTGATCTCGGGGCGCTTGTGTATCTCCACCTTGCCGACTGCCTTGCACGCCGCCAGCAGTTGCTTCTGGGCGATGCCGGGACCGTCGATCACCAGGGTCACGTCTGGCGGGAATTCGTCGTTGATGATCTCCGCCAGGCGTTTGACGTTACCGGTCAGCGCTTCGGGCAGGGTTCTCTCCGCCAGCGCCTCGAAGTTGCGAAGCCACACGGTCTTGGCACCGCCGAACATCGAAGGGGTCATGATCGCGGCGATGACTTCGGCAACCACTTGTACCGCCGTCTTTTCTTCGTTCTCCTCATAAACTTCGAAAGCGAAGGGGTCGTCATCGCCAATTTGGTGAACAAATTTCTTGGCCGCCTCGGCGATTGTCGAGTCGTCGTTGCCGGTGATCAGGTAAACAGACATTGCACCTACTGCTGCCGGCGCCAGTCGGTGACAATTGCCGCCAGCTCCGGGTGTTGATTGTACCACTCGCAGAATCGAGGAATCCCTTCCGAAATCAGGGTCTGTGGCTTGTAATCGAGCCTGGCAGCAGCACTGGAGATGTCAGACCAGGTCTCCTTCACGTCGCCCGGCTGGGCTGGCAGATACTCAATCGTCGCCTCGCAGCCGAGTGATGCTTCGATAAGCTTGATCATGTCCACCACTTTCTCAACCTGGCTCTTGCCCAAATTGAAAATTTCATAGGGCTCAAGGCCAGGGATGAGAACAGCGTTGACAACACCGGCTACGGTGTCATCGATGTACGTGAAATCACGCTTCAGCCGGCCATTGTTAAAGACCGAAATGGGCTCGCCGTTGCTGATTTTCTCGGCAAATATCCACAGCGCCATGTCAGGACGGCCCCATGGCCCGTAGACCGTAAAGAAGCGCAGACCGATCGTCTGCAAGCCATACAGATGGGTGTAGCTGTGCGCCATCAGCTCATTGGCCTTCTTCGTCGCCGCGTACAGGCTGATCGGCCTGTCCACCCGCAGCGATTCGGACAACGGAAACTCGGTGCTGTCACCGTAAACGCTCGAACTCGAGGCATAAACCAGCCGCCCCACTCCACCGTGACGGCAGCACTCGAGGATATTGATAAAGCCTTCCAGATTGGAGCGTTGGTAAGAAAGCGGATCGCGCATGCTGAAGGGAACGCCGGCCTGGGCCGCCAGGTGGCAAACCTGTCGCGGCTGCTGGTTGTCGAACACCTCACGCATGGCGGCAAGGTCGCAGAGGTCCGCTTCGACGTTGATATATGCATCGCCGCGGCGCGCCAGCTCGTCGAGCCGAGCGCGTTTGACGGCTACCGGGTAATAGTCGTTGACGGAGTCATAGCCGACAACACGGTGCCCCTCATCAAGCAGGCGACAGGCGACGCTGAAACCAATGAATCCGGCAGTACCGGTGACGAGGATGGGAGTGTCCATAGCGCAATCGGGTGTCAGGACTGATAAATGTTATCGGCTTTGCAGCAGGCGTTGCGGGTGTCAATCACCAGCGGCACCTGTCGCGCCAGAGCATCATGGTCGACATTGTCGTGCGCCGTAGTGATGATTGCAGCATCATAGCCGTTGCCCGCAATGTCCTCGAAAGCCTGGCAGCGAATGCCGGCAAAGCGTGAATATTCGCGCGTCGGCTTTACCACGTCGCAGTATGGGTCGAAATAGTCCACCTGCGCCCCATGATCGACGAAGGTCTGCCAGACAGCGAACGCCGGACTTTCGCGGTAATCATCGACGTTTTTCTTGTAGGCCAGCCCGACGATCAGCAGGCGGCTGCCGTTGAGCGCCTTCCGATGCTCGTTGAGCGCCATCATCGTCCGCTGCACGACGTACTGCGGCATAGATGTATTGACCTCGCCCGCAAGCTCGATAAAACGCGTCGAGATACCGTATTCTTTGGCCTTCCAAGCGAGATAGAACGGGTCGATCGGGATGCAATGCCCGCCGAGCCCCGGCCCGGGATAGAACGGCATGTAGCCGAACGGCTTGGTGCTGGCCGCAGCGATCACTTCCCAAATATCGATGTCCATGGCAGCAAACACCATCTTCAGTTCGTTGACCAGGGCGATATTGACCGAGCGAAAGATGTTTTCCATGAGTTTCGTGGCTTCGGCGGTCCGGCAGTTCGAGACCGGTACCGTTTCGCAGATCACGGCATCGTACAGGCTGCGCGCCACCGCCAGAGATTCACCGGTGATGCCGCCGACCACCTTCGGGATGGTCGAGGTGGAGAAGTTCGTGTTGTTCGGGTCCTCGCGCTCCGGGGAATAGGCGACAAGGAAATCCTGGCCGGCGACGAGGTCGGAGTTTCCCTCCAGGATCGGGATCAGCTCGTCCTCCGTGGTCCCGGGAAATGTCGTGGACTCCAGTATGATGCACTGGCCCCTCTTCAGGTGCGGTGCCAAGCGTTCTCCAGTACCGACGATGTAGCTCAAGTCCGGGTCGCGATGCTCCGAAAGCGGTGTGGGTACGCAGATAAGCACCGCATCACATTCTGAGGTGCGAGCGAAATCATCGGTGACCGAGGCCCGGTCGTTGCCCACCACGAACTGCTCGATGTCCGCCGACAAAATATGCCGGATATAGCTGTGGCCAGATTCGAGTTGAACGATCTTGTCGCGGTCAAGGTCGAAACCGCGCACTGCAAAGCCTTCGCGGGCAAAGGTAATCAGCAGCGGCAAGCCGACATAGCCGAGGCCGATGATGCCCACGACGGCCTCGCGAGCATCGATACGATTGATCAGTTGCTGGTGCATGACGGTGGTCGCGGTAGTAACAGCGCACGCGCACGGGTTGTCGGTGCCAGCAGGGCATGGCGCCGGAGTCGATTGACGATTATTAAGAATAGCGCAAGCACTTAAACAATTCCATTGATCTGTACACGCCACGCAGAATTCTTCTGAGATCGTACTAACTCAAGGTAAAACAACAGGCGCAATGAACAGTTCCTTGGATTTTGAAGAGAGAGTAACAAGGACCAGGCATGGCCTTGTCCCCAATGAGGCCTTCTTCCAATTGCGCGGCATTGCCCGCGGGAAGTTCGCTCTCGCTCTCCGGCAGCTAATCCATCAAGCAGATTTGATCCCGGTGTATCCCATTCCCTGCCAGTACGCCGGCCGCATCGGTCCCTGTTGCAACTGGATAGTGCTCAGGATAATCTATATTTGATGTAACAGATGCGTGCGGCACCTCTTTACAGCGTCTGTTCCCCGACATACCCGAAAATCAAAAATCATGTCAGGCAGTTTAACCACGTTCAAGTAAAGGAAAGCTCATGTCTCTAATCTCCGAACAGCAAATCCAGCAGTTTCAAGAAGAAGGATACTTCGTTACGGCCCCGATGTGGACAAAAGCCGAACTTCAGGCCGTGTCGGATGAGTTCGACCGACTCTATGACGAGTACGCCGAATCCGTTGATGCGAACAGCCATACGGACGACAGAGCGCGGGAACTTGCGAAGAACCGCCCGTTCATCGGGGCGGTGCACACATCTAGCGAGTTGATGTGCGAGTTCACAAAGTCCCCGATTTACCTCGAAGCCTGCCTCAAATTGATCGGTCCGGACGTCGATCTATATTTCAATCAAGCGGTTATCAAGCTGCCAGTGCAGGGGCAGGAATTCGGCTGGCATCAGGATTCGGGCTACACGCTCACAACGCCACTGGAGTACCTCACATGCTGGACCGCGATCAGCAGAAGCTTCGTAGACAACGGCTGCATCTGGGTGATCCCCGGCTCACCGAAAGGCGGCCTGCGCACACACCGCTTTGACGAACAGGGCCAGTCGAAAAACGCCGTGCTTGACAACGAGGACGGGGCGATTCCAGTCGAGATGGAACCCGGACAAGTTGCCGTTTTCAGCTCGTTGATGCTGCACAAGAGTGGGCCGAATATATCCAGTGAGGCCCGTAAGGGCTACGTTCCGCAGTATCACGTTCCTGGCGTGGTGATCACCGAGTCGAACAGCCTTTTCGGGGACGTATATCCGGTTCTGCGCGACGGCCGCCGCGCAGATGTGCCCGTGCCGAAGCCAATCCGACGATAGGAGAAGCAGGGACAATAGAAGGCCGCCAAGCGACAGGCTGGAGACAGGCATCGCTTTTCCTATTTCGAGAAGGACTGGTCCGGGGCTATTGCAGATAATGGGTCAGTCGTGCAGCAGGAAAGTTCAATACCGATCGCTTTCGGCTCGAAAAAAGCCTGCCTCTTCTTTACGCCCTGAAGTTTACGCTGGTTTGCAGACCCTTTGGTTCAATTCCATGTGCTGATTGCTATGCTGCAAAATAGCGGCAAATAAGTTGTACGGGCAGAATTCCAGCCTATGTTAATCGCTTTCCCTAAATGTGGCGAGACGTATTTCCGGCGCAAACCTGCGAAATTTCGCGCCTGCCTGCACGTCATGACATTTTATCTCTTCAGTGGAGTTTAACGATGGCCGAAAGCCTACCCCTGAACGTACAGGTTCGTACCGACAAAGGCAAACAGGCAGCCAAGCGCCTGCGCAGTGACGGGCGCATTCCCTGTGTCGTTTACGGCAATGCAGGGGCACCTATCAAACTCAGCGGTGACCGCCGCGAGGTCATCTCCGTCGTCAGTTCACCGGTGATCGTGACACTGAGTTTGGACAACGGCGACAAGAAAAACGCCGTGGTACGCGAGATCCAGCGCGATTATCTGAACGACACCGTCTTGCACGTCGATTTCCTTGAGGTAGATATGGACACCAAGGTCACTGCAACGGTCAACATCGAGCCCACGGGGACGCCAATCGGACTTCTTCACGAAGCCAACCTCGAGCAGCCGTTACACTCGATTGTGATCTCGTGTCTGCCGGCCGATTTGCCCGAGCGCATTATCGTTGACGTGACGCCACTGGACTTGAACGACACGATAACCGTCGGCGACCTGCCGTTACCCGAGGGCGTCGAAGCAGTCTCACCGGACGAACAGACCCTCGTCCTCCACGTCGCGCTGCAACGCACCGTTGAGGAAGAGGCCGAGGGCGAGGCCACGGGCGAGGCCGAGGGCGAGGCCACGGAGACTGTAGGGGAAGACGGCGAGCCGCAAGTCATTACCAAGGGCAAGAAGGAAGAAAAGGAGGAGTGACCGCCGGTTTTATCAGCAGCCGTACCCCGGCCAAATGACGTGGTACAGGCGCTAACCAAGCCGCAAGTGCGCGTATGCAATCGTCCCTGCCGAGACTGATCGTCGGCCTGGGGAATCCCGGGCCAGAATATGAAGAGACTCGGCACAACATCGGGTTCACCGCAGTCGACAGCATTCGCGCGCGCCTGCCCGGTAAAGGCAGCGAGTCGACTCATACAGCAAACAGTTTGATTTGGGCAGTACGCTTCGGAGGCCGCCTGCTTTGGTTGCAGAAACCGCTGACATACATGAATCTGAGTGGTACTGCAGTCGCCAAAGTGGCACGCGCAGAGGAGATACTGCCGGGAGAGATCCTCGTCATTTACGACGATCTCGACCTGCCGTTGGGGCGGCTGCGAATGCGGGAACAAGGCAGTAGCGGCGGCCATCGCGGCGTCGAATCGCTGATAGAAAGTTTGGAAAGTAGCGCCTTTGCAAGGCTGAGATTGGGCATCGGCCGGGCCGAAGCCGGAATGACAGTCGATTACGTTTTGGAGCGATTCGACGACAGCGAGGCGGAACTCTTGAAAACAGTGGTTAAGACGGCGGCCGATGCCGTGTTGCTGGCGGCACGCCGTGGCGTGAAAACGGCAATGAATCAATTTAACGGGCTCGATCTCGCCGCCGCAGGCGAAGCCGAAGCGCAGGACAATTCAACGAACGATGGGCAAACCTGAAGGAACGACCATGTCAAAAAAGTACGAAGCAGTGATCATTCTGGATGACCAGCTGCATCAAGACGGCGGCACTGTATTCATCGAGGCATTCACCAGCGCCGTCGGCGAACTTGGTGGCACCATCGAGAAAAATGAAAGCATGGGCCGTAAGCAATTGGCCTACCCGATCCGGAAGAAAACCTCGGGCGTCTACTGGCATTCATTCATGCATTTGACACCGGACACGGTGTCGACATTGCGCGAGCGTTACAGCCTCGACCAAACCATTCTGCGCCTCGAACTATTCATCAACGACCGCCCGGAGCGCTACTCACTGAAGCCCGATCTGCCGGCAACCGCCAGCCCCGCTGCCGACGGACCGACACCGACCATCACGCAAATTGCCGAGCGTGAAGCCGAGGCGCAGGCAGCAGCAACGGCTCCGCCCAAGCCACCGCCCAAGCCACCGCCCACACCGCCCACACCGGCCACGCCACCTGCAACGGCCACGCCACCTGCAACGGCCGAAGCCGAAGCTGAAGCAGTTTCCAAAGACATAACAACTTCGGAAATCGAAACGAAACCGGACACCAAGGAATTGTGAGGAACTGCAATGCCGTCATTCAATAAAGTATTACTGATGGGCAACCTGACGCGTGACCCGCAAACACGGTTCACGTCCGGCGGCAGTGGCCTGTGCCAGTTCGGCATGGCCATCAACCGTCGCTACACGACCGCTTCCGGTGAAGATAAGGAAGACACTTGTTTCGTAGATATCGACGTTTGGGGCAAGCAGGGTGAAAGCTGCCAAAGCTATCTGCACAAAGGCTCGGCCGTATTCGTCGAAGGCCGGTTGCGCTTTGACCAGTGGGAGGACCGCGACAGCGGGCAGCGCCGGAGCCGCCTCACGGTCTCCGGCGAACGCGTGCAATTCCTCAGCAGCCCAGGACGTGGCGGTGATTTCGGCGGCTCAAGCGACGACCAAAGCCAGCAGCAAGCGCCGCAACAGCAGCAAGCGCCGCAACAGCAGCAAGCGCCGAAACAGCAGCAAGCGCCGCAACAGCAGCAAGCGCCGCAACAGCAGCAAGCGCCGAAACAGCAGCAAGCGCCTCCACCGCCATTTCCCGCTGGAAACGATGGACCAGCGCCGGACACCGGGGTCTTCAATGTCAACGACGACCCCATCGACGATATCCCGTTTTAACCCGACAACATCGAGGACGGAATGAAACAGAAAAACAACCGCGGGGGGCGTCGAAAAAGCCGCGTCATCCGCATCAAACGCTGTCGTTTTTGCGAGGATGCGATTGTCTACATTGATTTTCTCAACATAGAATTGCTAAGACGCTATGTGACCGAAAAAGGCCGCATCATCCCGCGCCGTATCACGGGCAGCTGCCCCGGGCACCAGAAAATGCTGTCCCAAGCCATTAAGCGTTCGCGGAATATCGCGATGCTCCCGTAACCTGAGGGCTCGATCATGCCAATCGAACTGATTCTGATGGACAACGTCGAGAACCTCGGCGAGATCGGTGACGCCGTTCGCGTCGCTGATGGTTACGCCCGCAACTATCTCGTACCAAAGGGCTTGGCTCGCAAGGCAACTCCGGGAGCCCTGCGCCAGTTGGAGGCGAAGAAAGTCACGTTGCGTATCGACTATGAAAAGGAAGTGGCAGGTGCCCAATCCCTTGCAGAAGCGATCGCCAAGCACTCCGTTTCCATTCCGGTGCAGGCAAGTGATGACGAGAAACTCTTCGGCTCGGTGACAGCGCAGAACGTCGCGGACGCGCTGAAGGATGTGGAAATAGAGATCGATCCGAAGAACGTGCTTCTCGAAGAACCGATCAAAATGCTGGGTGTATACCCGGTCGATCTGCGGCTGCATTCGGAAGTGACTGCGACTCTGAAAGTCTGGGTCGTGCGCGCCTGACCGGCCCTGCTTGCCCCTGTAGCGATCCCGCCCGGCGTTCGACAATTGAGCGCTGGGCGTTTTTTTTGCACTGCAACAGTTGATGCGCGCGCCTGATCAGCTATTGTCAGAGTACCTACATTATTAAACGCAAAACAACTGGCGATTCCCTCCAGCTCTTCTAATGGCCAATTCGCGTCTTGAAAATATCGGCCCCCTGCTGGTCGGTGACCGGCCTCTCCCGCACTCCCTCGAAGCGGAACGCGCCGTGATATCCTGCCTGCTGCAGGATACCCGCAATACCATCGACCTGGTCTTCGCCAAGCTGCGTACCGAGGAATGCTTCTATTCACCGGCACACCGAACCATCTACAACACGATGTCCGAGATGCGCTCGGAGATGGTCGTCGGCCAGATCGATCCGGTCACTGTGATCGAGCGGATCGAACGCAAGGGCAACCTCGAAGAAATCGGTGGCGAGGACTATATCGCCCACATCCTCAACGTCGTCCCGACCACCGCCAACGTCGAGGCTTACGTCGATTGTGTCCTCGAGGCTCATATTCTGCGCAACCTCATCGGCGCCTGCGCTGATATCGCCGGTCGCTGCTATGATGCCGAGGGCAATGTTCCGGAGTTGATCGATGCGGTCGAGCAGGAAATCCTCAACATCACCGAACTGCAGACGGACACGCGTACTGTATGCCTGCGCGACGTCATCACGGATGCGGTCGACTACCTCGAGAACCTCCACAAGCGTGACGCCAGCGTCATGGGGATGCGCACCGGCTTCGCGGATCTGGACAACCTGCTGACTGGTTTGAAGCCCGGGGAGTTGGTCATTCTGGCAGCGCGTCCGTCTATCGGCAAGACGACGCTGGCACTTAACATGGCCAGGAACATCGCCTGCGACCTGGCGAAGACAGGTCGGGCTGTCGGTGTTTTTAGCATGGAAATGGGCGCTCCACAGCTGGTGCTGCGTCTGGTCTGCAGTGAAGCCCGCATCAATATGAAAGACGTGCGTGACGGCAAACTGACCCCGGCCCAGTGGGGCGTCGACATCATCCAGGCCTGTGATGTGCTGAGCAACACACCAATCTTCATCGACGACATGCCGCAAATCTCTTCTGTCGAGTTGCGGCAGAAGGCACGGCGCATGAAACAAAACGATAATGTCGACATCATCTTTGTCGACTACCTGCAGCTGATGCGGCCGTCCGGAAACAATCGAAACGCCAGCCGAGAGCAGGAAGTATCCAAGATGTCGCGAGAAATCAAGGCCCTCGCCAAAGAGCTCGAAATCCCCGTCGTCCTGCTGGCCCAGCTAAACCGCCAGGCAGAACAGAGCGGCGGCCGGCCGAAGTTGTCGCACCTGCGCGAGTCCGGCGCCATCGAACAGGATGCCGACGTCGTGTTGCTGCTGCATCGCGAACGCGAGACGGAGATGGCAACGCCCGAAGAGATCTTGAAGAACGGCGTCGAATGCGAAATCATCGTCGCCAAAAACCGCAACGGCGAGACCGGCCTCCGCAAACTGACATTCCTGCCGCAATACACCCGCTTCGAGAATTTTACCGGTATTTCGGACGACGATGTGCCGCAGTATTAATTGCCTCTCAGGGCCGCGACGTTCAGACCAGATCGTTAAGCTGCAGGAATAAGTACAGCAGGCAGCCGGCCGACACCAGGTAGTAGCCCCTTTCACAGGCGGCCAACCAGCGGGGTCGATCTCTGACCGCGTCGAAAACGTTCTGGCCGGCAATCCGATTGCGCAGGTTCGAGATACACAGCATGCCCAGATTCTTCACGACGATAAACCACGCCAGCCGGCGTCCGATGTCCTGGGCCAACAGCACCCAGGCGACCGCGATCTCAAGGAAGAAAAGAACCAGTTTCAGGATCGACAGATGCATGAATCGCTGCAAAAAGGTGCGGCAGTCATCGTCGTCCGGCTCGACACGATCGTCCAGACAGGCCGCCGCCTCGTCCAATACCGCCGGCGGTACGTCACGAATCAGTGTATACTCCGGGCTGCCCGCGATGGAAATACGAAGGGAGTAGATCAGGATCAGCCAGATGACAAGACTAAGAAACCACATGGCAATCGGGACGGATGCTGGGGGTAGAATTGGTATAATTCGCGGCGAATATGATACAACTGTGCCTCTCGTTTGTCCACTCCGGATGGGCTGGAGCCAGAACAGCCCTACGGCCGGGAACGTGGCTGAGATCGGCAAATTTCGCACAATGGTGGCACTGAAGAAGACCGAGGAGCGACTGTCACGCAACCCCAATCGTGAAGGGCTTACCGGTACGGTGCAGAACAAGGTGCCGCGCCAGGCAGCCGAGCGCATCGACAAAGACACGTTGCCCACCATCGCCCCAGCAACATCAGCAAGGCACTCAGCCCGGAAGGCGAAGGTGTCAATATCATCATCTTGAAGCGCCAGCAGTAGGGGTACTACACGGGTTGATTAGCTTTCTTTAAGTACTTGGATAGATTAGGTTTACACCCTTTAACCTACCCCGCACCCCCTCCAGGCAGGTGTCCAGAAAACGTCAGACACGTGGTTCGATGGAGGCCGAGGAGCCAGAACTCGCTGTCCCAGCACCGGCCCCCTCTCAAGGGCGTCAAAATCCGCATACCACGGTTCTGCTGTGTAGACACCCGCGTCTTCATAGACCTCATCGGTCTGACCTGGTGTCTTTATCTACCGGGTCTGCGGCTTGGCTTCTTTACCCTTGACGATAGCAGACACGTGCTGGTCAACCGGCAGATTGATAAAGCTACAAAGCAAGAAACACTATGTCGAGATTCAATACCACTATTCGATCGGCCATGCATACATCGGTGAAGAACGATATCACAACTCCCTGCCCTGGTTGCAGAACGCCGAAAAGTTACAGAAGTCCTACGGTATTATCGTCATTGACAATCTCTCCGCCCTGGTCCGGAACTGGGAGCACATTGCCGCCTCGCAACCCCCGTCGGTCCCCGGACTTTGACAGTATGGCATGAATCTGGCGAATCCTATGGTATGCAGATGACAATAGACGCCGCCAAAACAAGAGCGCGGGAGACGCCGCCTGCCGCAACGATGGCAGACGTGTGCCAAAAAGTCGTCGCCAATTTGTCGCCGACCGAAACGGTTTCGCTGTCGCTCACCTATGAGCGCACGCTCGGCAGCGGCCGTTCCGCCACCGCCCGACTGATGCGGGTCGAAGGGCTGCATGACGAGCCCTGCATGATTGTCGAAAAAGTCTTCTGTCCAGGCCTGCTGACGCGGTTCATCTATGCCCTGGCCTTTCAGGCACCGTTCGGCTATCGCTACAATGAGGCGGCAATCATCACCGCTTTCTACCGCCGACGAGTCGTGCGCGCTCTGCTGGCCGCGCATGACATTCCACTGCGCATTTCCAACGCGCTCTATTACCGCTGGTCCAAAGCCGACCGCGCCTTCATCCTGGGCACCGAGTATGTCCCCGGTGCAGGACTCCAGGTCAACCCGGTCAACGAACACATGGTGCGGTCGCTGCTCACCAGGCAAAGCAATAAACGACCCCCTACAGACTACGAGATCCTGCTGCCGGCCATGCGCCGGTTCGAGCGGCTGCTGCGCGACTGCGGCTTAGTCGGCTCCGGCTGGCAGGTGTGCCCCGCGGCCATTGTTTCCACCGCAAATTTCATCCGTTGCAAGGGCGAATTCTGGGTCATCGACCTCGAGTCCGGCATTCCGGCGATCATGGTTCCCTATTATGTGATCTACGGTCTCCTTCATGGTCAACGACCGATGTTCGACGATCTCGAGGCCGGACGCTGGTCGCGTTGGTTCGATCGCCATACAGGCGACCTGCTGTCACGCCTCGATCAGGCAGAATACCAGCAACTGGTGCACAACAGCGGACAGCTCTGCAACCATGCAGCAGCCTGGAAAAAAGCCGAGCTCGCAATCTTTTGTAACCCCTTTCATCTGATTCCGTCAGACAACCGCGACTGCATGAAAACGGCCGCGATCGAGCGTTGGCGCCGCTTGGAACTGATTGACAAAGAGGAGCATGAGTGGTACGGCACCACCTCGCGCTTCGCCACGACCCGCACCTTCCTCTGCGGACTACTGCCAGGGCGTTTCGGCCGTTTTCTGCGACGGCTCAGCGGCAACAGTCAATATCGCCAGGACACCAGCCGCTTCTTGCGCGATCGCGAATTTCGCCGTGCCGCGATTGCCGCGTATACCGGCGGCAAGTGCGAGAAGTGGCGGCAGCAAAGGCGTATTGCGGACTCCACACAGTTCACTTCGATCACCCGGCGCTTCCTTATCAGCTGGCTGCTCAGCTACACCTCCTCCGTAAAACTACAGCGCTTCCTGGTCGATCGTGAGGTCCGCGGAGAAATGCGCACCGCTTGCTGGCGGTTTATCGCATCCGAGAGTTTCCAAACGGAATACGCCAAGATTTTCGTCTTCCGCGCGGTCACGGAATGGACCGCCGACGGACGCCTGACGACGGAGGATGAGACCATCATCAGATCCCGGGTCGAAGACGGCAGCATGCAGGAATACATCCGCTGCTTCGCATTTCATGCGACACTGAAGCTCCTGAGTCCACTGACAACCAGTCTCAAGATTACCGGGTTCGCACTGCTGGCAGCCGGCATGTCCAGCGCCGCCATAGACACGGAATCCACCAGCGTACTTGGCATGATTCCCAGTGTTTTCTGCATACCTCTGGCGATCCTGCTGATTGTCAACACCTCGATCTTGCGCACGCTGGTTACGCTGTCACGGATAGTCGTGAAGCGGCGCAGCCATATTTCCTATTGTATCGCCCTGTTTGTGGGTATAGTGCCTATGGTCGGCAGTTTTGCCTACCCGCTGCAGATGTACTGGAGTTGTCGCGAGTTGTCGATTTTTTTGACGCGGCACGTCGTCGCGCGCGTCGGCCAGGCTCTGCCCATTTACGGCGGCAAGCACACGCGCACCGAGATCTGGATGGTGCAACTTGCCAACCTGCCGTTCGAAGCACTGGGAATTGCAGAGTCCGCAACTAATGTGATCTGGCACCGTACTGCCGAACCTGCGACAGCCGCAGCGACATCCGCGCCGGCATCACCGGAGGATGCCGCGTTCATCGAACACCTGTTTGCTCGATTCGAGACTCGAAAGTAAATCATCTGTGATTGCGACGCTCATTATTCTGATCATCGCCCTGCTCGGACTCAGCGCTTTTTTTTCGGGTTCCGAGACGGCGCTCTATTCCCTGCGGCATACGACGCTCGAAGGTTGGCTGCACAACGGCACCCCGCAGCAACGCATTGTCGCGGCGCTCATGCGCGACACGCACACAACGCTGATCACCATCCTGCTGGTCACGAATTTTGTCAACATCCTGGCGTCGGTACTCATCGCCAAGCTCGCCAGCACCTACCTTAGCGGTACGCAAGCGACACTGGTTGCCGGTGTCATGGCAACGATCGTGATTCTGATCTTTGGCGAAGTCATACCGAAAACATTCGCGTACACCCGCCCCGAGCACCTGGCGCCCAAGCTGGCGCCGATAATCCTCTTCTGCAGAACTTTATTTGCACCCGCCGTTCATCTCATCCGACGCATCACAACAGCTATACTCGGCAGCGCAGCCCTGCCATCGAATGCCATCACCGTCGAGGAGTACGAGTCGTTTATCAACATCAATAAGAACGTCGGAGCATTCGCGGCGCCCGAAGCACAGCTCCTCGAAGAAATCATGCAGTTGCGGACGATCGCTGCGGTCAATGTCATGGTGCCACGCATCGATGTATTGACCGTCGATGTCCACGATGACGAACTGAAGATCATCAATGCCATTCGACAGTACCGCCACCGTCGCCTGCCGGTCGTCGACGGGGACCTGGATAATATTGTCGGTGTCATGGATGTCAAAACCTACACGATGAGTGCACCGGCAGTCCGACGCAACTGGACGAAAACTTGCCTGCGCAAACCGCTATTCGTGCCGGAACTGGCGAAGCTCAATAGTGTCCTGGGCCAGCTGCGCGAACAGAGTCAAGGCGTCTGCTTCGTCGTCGACGAATACGGCGGTATCGAAGGCATGCTTACTGTCGAAAATATTCTTGAGGAAATCGTCGGCGAGATGTCCGACGAATACGACGGGCAGGACCTCGAGATTACCGAGATCCACCCCGGCCACTGGCGGCTGAACGGCCTGCTACAGTTGCATGACTTGCAGGAGGCCATCGACATTGAACTACCGGAAACCACCTCGGCCAATATCACTGGGTTCATTACCGAACAACTTAGCCGTATGCCGATCAACGGCGACCAACTGACCGTCGGCAACTTCCGGTTCGTCATCCGCGCGGTCCATCGACATCGTGTGCTGGAACTCGATCTGTACCGCCAGTCGGATACCCAATTATGACTTTTTCGATCCTCATTATCCTGACGTTCCTGCTGATCCTGGCTTCCGCCTGCTTCAGCGGATTCGAAAATGGCATCATCGCCGTCCGGCGCGCCCGCCTCGAACATGCCGTCTTGCAAAATTCCACCGCTGCCGGATTGATGCAGAAATTCCTCGACCGCCCGGCCATTATGCTGGCCACCATTCTGCTCGGCAACAATCTATGCAACTGTTTCTCCGCTATCCTCTTCGACGAAATCGTTGCCGGCCCTGAAGCGGCCATGTGGGTATCCACTGCCGGTTCGGCCATCCTCACGGTGCTCGTGCTGGTGTTCGGTGAAGTCACACCGAAATTGTGGTTTCGGCAACGGCCGTATTTCCGCTGCCGCCTGTTGATCTACCCGATGTACCTCTTTCACCTGGTCATGTATCCATTCATCTGGGCGTTGGCTGGCGTGACGCGCATAGTTAACCATCTCTTCGGCGATCATGGCAGCGGCGACGGCAAGCGCATCAAGTTTTCGCGCGAGGAATTCCGCATCCTTTTGTCTGAAAGTGAATCGGCCGAACTCCTGGATCCCGAGGCACGCCAACTGTTGCACAACGCCCTGGAATTTCACGACCGCGTCGTCCGCGATGTCATGGCCCCGAGAGATCAGGTGCAATGCGTTGCTGCCGATGCGACGCTGGCAGAGGCCGTGGCGCTGTCGCGGCGATGCAATCTGTCGCGCCTGCCGGTTACCCGGCAGGGTAGCGACACATGGATCGGCATCTTCAATGTTTACGATGCGATTTTCAGTACTGACCGCGTGCACTGGGACGATGAAAGTGTCATCGACTTCGTTCGCCCGCTCGTCAACATTTCCGAGCATGCCAGTGTTAACCAGGTTCTGGCCCAGTCCCGCAGCACTCGCAGCCCCATCCTGGTAGTGACCGACGACGACAACAATCAGCGCGGTATCGTGACCCCCATGGATGTCACCTACCCGCTCGTCGGCAAACTGAAAACTTGAATATCGCTACGTTTGCCGCGGATTCGGATGGGTGACGAAGGCTGTTACAAATGCCTGGGTATAATCCAGAATCGCAAGGGTGACCTGAAGCATCCCAGTGTGTGCCAATTGGCCTGGTCACACTATAGGAGATGGATGTTCACACACAAAAAAAAGCGAAAGGCGGAGGACCTGGCTGTTGCCGCCGGCAGTGCCATGGAAGAGGGCGATATCGAAACGGCTATCGGCCTGGCAGACGCTGCCACCAAGATCTACGACCACAGCGGCAAGGTCTGGTTCATTCACGGGCAGGTCATGCAGCTCGCCGAGCAGTACGAGGACGCCTTGGAAAGCTACTCCACAGTAAAAATCTGCGAACCTGACAAGGCAGCCCTGGCAATCTACAATCAAGGCAAGGTCTACGAAGAGCTGCAGCAGTGGGACAAGGCATTCGAGGCCTTTGACGCAGTCGTCGAACTCGACCCGGAGGACACCGATGCCTGGGTCAACCGCGGTGTGGCCCTGGCCGAGGTGGACCGTCATCGCGAGGCTATCGCAAGCTACGACCGGGCCCTGAAACTGTCACCCGACGACGACGACGCCTGGGCCAATAAAGGCAACAGCCTGCAAGTGACCGGTAAGTTCGATGATGCCATCGCCTGTTATAACGCAGCGATCAATATCGACCCGGCAAACCTGGCCAGTCAGTATGGCTTGTGCGAGAGTTTATACCATCAGGAGCGGTACGAGGAATCTGTGAATTTCGCGGAAAATGCGTTGCAGCTCGATCCGACGTTGGCGCCGGCCTGGGTGTTCAAAGCCATATCCCTGTCGCAGCAGGGTCACAACCGCCATGCACTCGATGCGATTGAAAAGGCAGCCGTACTCGAGCCCGAGTCGCCGGAGACATGGAACAATCGCGGTGAGATTTTAGGCCTGCTCAACCGTCTGGACGAAGCCAAAAAGTCGTTCGAACGAGCGCTGAATCTCGACGCAAAATGCGCCGCCGGTTGGTTTGGCTTAGCACGGATACACTGTTTCCTCGGCGCCCATGAAGCGGCCCTTGACTGTTTCGACAACTATTTCCGTCTTGCTCCGAAGACTGACGCCCTCATGCCGGCGGCGCAGGCCGCATACAAACTGTGCTGCGAAACATTGGAAGCGCAGCCCCTGGCGAAACCGGACAGCAAGGAATAGCTGCTACGGCAGATTTTCCATACACGGCCAATAGCAGCGTTGCAACAGCGATCGCGGAGATTTCATCCAGTCGGCGCAGGCGCGACTGCCAGTATGACTGTACAGTGCTCCGGTTCACTAACGCCAAACCCGCACGTCGCTGCCGGTATCACATGCACCGTCGCACCAAAATAATTGCCACGCTCGGCCCCGCAACCAGCTCGCCGGAAATGCTTTCGAAGCTGATCGACGCGGGCATGGATATCGCCCGTCTGAACATGTCGCATGCCAAGACCGAGGATGTCCGCCAAGCCGTCGAGCATATCCGCCGGCTGAGCACTGAGAAAGACCGTCGTGTCGGCATCCTGATGGACACGCAGGGACCGGCGATTCGCACCGGCGACCTGCTCAACGCCCTGGATCTGTCTCCGGGCGACCGCATCGCACTGACGGTTCGCGGCGAAGTGTCGGAGGAGGAGCAATCGGTCGATGTCAATTACGAGCATCTAGTAGATGACATCAGCGTTGACGATATCGTGCTGGTCGACAACGGCAACATCCAATTGAAGGTTTTGGAGAAACATTATAACCACCTGTCGTGCGAGGTCCTGACCGAAGGCGTGCTCGGCAGCCGGCGCCACATCAATTTACCGGGCATCCGCGTGAACCTCCCGGCGTTGACAGAGAAGGACATGGCCGACATCAAGCTCGGCATTGAGCTCAATGTGGATTTTTTCGCTATGTCCTTCGTGCGCGAAGCCGATGACGTCGTGAAACTGAAAGGCATTCTCGAATACAACCAGGCCCCGCAGAAGATAGTAGCGAAACTGGAAGACCAACAGGGTGTCTCCAATCTCGATGAAATTATCGAGGTAGCAGACGCGATGATGGTGGCGCGCGGCGATCTCGGCATCGAGTGTCCATACGAGGAATTGCCGATCATCCAGCGTCGGGTCGTCAAGCATTGCATTCGGATGGGCAAGCCCGTCATCGTGGCAACGCACATGCTCGAGTCGATGATCAAAAGCCCGTCACCGACGCGTGCGGAAGTAACGGATGTGGCAAATGCCGTTTTCGAGCAGGCCGATGCGGTGATGCTCTCGGGTGAAACGTCAATCGGTCAATATCCGCTGCAGTGCCTCGAGGTCATGGACCGCATCGCCCGTCGCATCGAACGCAGCGGCGGCGCCGGGTATGCTGCGGAAGCCGATCCCGGCGATGACTTTGCAAAGATAGTCCAATCGGCCTGCAGTTTGGCCATGGAAGTCGAAGCCAACGGCCTGATCCTTTTCACACGCACCGGACGAACCGTGCGCTACGGCGCCTGCCATCGCCTATCGAACATACCGATCTATGCGTTTACGGACAATCCAGTTGTGCTCAATCAAATGACACTGTACTGGGGCGCCTGCGGCTACATGATCGACTTCGACGACACCGATCCGGCGAACAATTTCAAGGCGGCGATGCAGCTGCTGCGTGAGCAAGATATACTCAAGCACGGCGACGCCATCGTTTCGGTTACCCAAGTGCTGGCCCATGGACAACTTGTCGATACCGTACAGATGCATCGCGTGGAATAGGCGGATCCTTGATTCACAGGAATACGGGCCCCAAGAAACGAACCTCGAGTTCAAAACGTCGAAGTCGAAAATTTCCTCCCGTCTGCTGTGCAAAAAGGATCATACCTGCCGGTTTGCGCTATTACCGGGCGCGGTTCTATTTTACCGGTAGTTTTGAACTTCTGTTACTACACCCTTGGCGACTATCGTAAGCCGATGAAAAAGCTGACAATCCTGGTAGTAGAAGATGACGCGGCGATCCGCCGCGGCGTTGTCGACGCGCTCGAATTTGCAGGTTACGCCGTGCTGCAGGCCGGCACCGGCTCGGCAGCCGAGGAGCTGGTGACGACGGCAACCTTCGATCTGGCTCTGCTCGACCTCGTGCTGCCGGGCAAGAGCGGCCTCGACATCCTGCGGCAGCTGCGGGAATCGCAGCCAACACTGCCGGCAATCGTCCTCACGGCAAAGGGCTCAGAGTCCGACCGTATCCGCGGGCTGCGTCTGGGCGCCGACGACTATGTCACGAAGCCCTTCAGTATCCGCGAATTACTGGCGAGGATCGAAGCGGTGCTACGCCGCTCGCCCGAGCGCCCGCACACGTTGCAGACGATCAAACTCCCAGACGGCCTGGCCGATCTCGAGAGGCGTGAGGTAAGATTCGACAACGGCGCCACCACCGATCTGACCGAGCGCGAAGTCGATCTTTTGCTGTACCTGGCTTCCAACGCCAATCGCGCCGTCACCAGGGACGAGTTGCTCACACGCATCTGGCATATCAAGCCGCAGAAGGTGGAAACCCGCACCATCGACATGCACATTGCCCGCCTGCGCGATAAGCTGCGGACCGACCCATCGCAGCCTGACATTATCCAAACAGTGCGGGGCAAGGGGTATCGATTCGTCAGCAGCACCAACACCGAATAGCTGCCGCACTTCCACACAGATCCCACGGCTCCCTTATTCCAAAACTTCATCATTCCACGATCAGGCAGGACTGAATGCTTCGTTCCGCGTATACCTGGGTGATTTTCTCGGCCTGCCTCATCGCCGTGGTTGTCGCGGTTGGGCTGATCAGCGTGACCGTACTACGGCTCGAAACCGCTGAGATGGAGGCACAGCGACAAATTTACGTCCAAGAGAGCGTGCGAGCGGCTTTGTGGCGTCTCGAATCGACCGCGGTTGAACTCCTGCCGGCCTATTCCGAACCTGCTCCAGCGGTTATCGAGGTATTACCGGACACCGGATCCTGGGAAGGCCATACATCCACCCAACTCATCGAGGCGTCGAGAACTGCCAAAACACCACCGGTCATCGATCAGACAACGATCGAAGGGTTCCGTGAAGATCCGACCAGAGACAAGATCGCGATTTACCAGCGGGTCCGCAATGCAGAAGAATGGAACGCCAGAGTCGCCATGGCCAAAGGCATCGGCATCAACCGTCCGGTGTGGCTTGGTGAACACCTCGTGCAAATCGAGGCAGGCCCGAACGGCAGCGCTCGTGTGACGATGCTCGAAACGGCAACCATGAAAGCCCGACTGCTGGCAGCGATCGCTGATTTGCTGCCCGATGCGGCCCTACTGCACGTCGATGCCGGCAGTAAACCGGAGCCTAGCCGAACGCTCGCCTGCCTGCCGATCAGTATCGAACCCGGCGCTGTCGATATCCCGCCTGGCCGGCCGACGCCGATCAAGCTGATCCTCACGGTGGCCTGGAGCTGCATGCTTCTTCCGGCACTCGGCATTGCCATTCTGCTGTTTGGCAGTATCTCGCTGAACGAACGCCGGGCAGCATTTGTTTCGGCAGTAACCCATGAACTGCGCACGCCTTTGACAACATTCCGCATGTACGCCGAGATGCTGCACGGCGGGATGGTGCCGGAGTCGAAACGGCCCGAGTACTTGCAGACTCTCCGTACAGAAGCCAACCGCCTGAGCCACTTGGTTGAAAACGTGCTGTCATACGCGCGTCTGGAGCGCGGGCGCGGCAGCCGACGCCTGGAACGTGCCGCTGTGGGAGACGTGATCGAGAATGTCCGCGAACAGTTGACGGACCTGGCGGCACGCGCCGATATGAAGCTCGGCATCCAGATAGCGCCATCAGCCATGGACCTGTATGCCAACATCGACGTATCCGCTGTCGAGCGTATCATCTTCAACCTCGTTGACAATGCCTGCAAATACGCCGATGGGGGAACTGATCGGCGGATCGAATTGATCGCAGACCCCGACGACGAGCTGGTCACTGTCAAGGTCCGAGATTGGGGCCCCGGGGTACAGAAAGCCGACCGGAAACGCTTGTTTCAACCGTTCTCCAAGTCAGCCAGCGAAGCTGCAGACTCCGCACCGGGCATCGGAGTAGGCCTGGCACTCAGCCGCAAACTTGCACGTACCATGGGCGGCGACCTCAGCCTCGACCCCGACATTACCGACGGGGCTTGTTTTGTGCTGACACTACCCCCTGCCCGCGCAGCCACATAAAAATGCACCGATCACGATCAGAACTTCTGCCGCCGTGACTCCTGTTCATAGTCAGCCCGACAGTGTCAACGCCGGACTTGTCGACAAAGTGTTCCGAGGTGGCTCGGCTGACAGTATTTTAGGTCTGATAGACCAATGCCGCCAAAGGAATGGCGCTTGCAAAAAACCATGCAATCGCCAACGGTCGACCCATTCGCTGACCCGGTGCCGTACATCACGCAATCACTGGAGCTGTCGCTTCGGTGATGCGGTGTGCCTCACGTGGCTGCATAGAGCCGATTCTCTGCATCCAGGCTGACAATCCGGGAGTAGTGGTAGACCTGTGTTCCATCAGTGCCCGGAGCAGTCTCTATCGTAGTGGGTACTTCGATGACGAAATCAGCAAAGTGCGGCGCGTTGAACGCGACGAATGCGAGCGAGATCAGATCGACAAGCTTCTCAGATCGTTGCGCAAGGTCGGGAAAAGCCAGCGGACCGGTGTCAATTTGGTAGATGTCGCCTTTTCTTATAGTATTGAGCGACTTGACGGGATACTCGATAATGGCGCGCAGACCGGTGTCACTGTTCCATATCTCGGTCTGCGCGACGATGGGACGGTTGTCGTACGTGGCCTGCAAAATTTCCCGCGGGGTGGTCAGTTCTTGCAGGGCACTGCTCTCCACAAAACGTTCTGCCGGGCCGTCCCACAGATCCACGGTCTTCAGGCAACTCCTGTAGTTCGGGTTGAGCCATGCCTTCCGGCGGTAGATGAGCGTGTATTCAGGTCCAAAAACCGGCAGGAAGTCGAAGTTGTCTTCTTGAAACAAATCCTTCTCCGCAAACGTGTGCTCGCTTTTGCACGAGGCACATTGGATGTAGTCCTCTGTCACACCATCGCGTTCATCGATTATGCGTGTGCGAGACTCGACCCATATTCTGACTTCATTGAGTGGCGATTTCCCGATCATGAAGGATCGCGCGTAGTCTAACGGTACCATGGCCATCTGTATTCCCTTTTCTGTTTATTACGAAAAAAAGCCGAAGAAGCCCATTATCGGTCGAGAATCTCGATTTGATATGCCGAGTTTTCCCGGTCGGGCGACGAGACCGAGCAAGTTGATATCGCCACCACACAATCCATCGCCGCTTTCAGTTCGATCGAACTGCCCGGGATGGAGGCCGGCCGACGAATCTCCATACCGCCAGCGCCGTCTACAGCAACATCGAAAAACAGGTTGAGCGGGTCCGGGACTTCGTGAGGCTTCACACCCCAAGGCTCGAGCGCTTTCACGAGCTGCTCGAGACAGCCGTCGCGCGAAACACCGAATCGCGTCTCCAGTGCATATCTGCAGCACGGCGTATACAACAAGTCATGGGCACCGTGTGTGTCCTGGACGATCGTGAAGATGATTTCCGGGGGAAACGTGTTCGTCCACAGGCTGTGCCCTTGCGTGACAGTCACCCGCTGATTCTCGACGCGCGATCGCGCCTGCGACAAGCTGACTGCGAAGTCGTCGGCCTTGAAGGCTACGAAGTCTCCCGGCTGCCTGCCATCGATATCGATCACACGCACTGTCTGGCCAGTGCTTACACTGAAAGCTTTGGCCGACATCGGCGGGACAATAGCGCTCTGGCTAACGTTCATCTCTCTCGCTCCTGATTAGTCATCCGGCAGTGTAGCCTCGATTGGATTCATGCCATCATAAAGAAAATGCGTCCAAAGGCAAAATAGACAAGCAGACTGAGGCCAAAAAACAATATGCTGACACACATGTTGGGGTATCGTTTGTTGTCGTGTCACTGGGGCATAACGTTTCCTCTTATCCCCCGAGCGCCAGGCGCCAGGCGTGGGCGATAGCGATAATGAACACCAGTACACAAACACTCTGCAAGATGGTATTCTCGCGAACTTTTATGGCCAGTGGTGCAATGACCCCGAGTACCAAACCGCAGACCACGCCCCACCAGTGAGCAGCCCAGTCCGAACCCGGCCCGGTGCCGAGTTGGCCGAGCAATGCAATCACCGCGATGATCGGTAGCAGCACGAAACGCACACTGAAGGTCCGCGGCAACAGAAACTGCATGGCACGCATGGTGCCAAGCAGGCCGAGTGCGCCGAACACCGCCGTCGAAGCACCGATCGAGCGATGGCCGGCATCCGCCGTCAACGCAGTGATCAGATTGCCGCCGATGCCGGTGACCATGATCAGCAGCCACCCGGTACCGTAGCCGAGGTAGCGGCAGATCGTTGCACCGAGAAAGAGGGTGCAGGCAACGTTGCCGAGCATATGACCGAAATCGGCATGCAGGGTGAGCGCCGTCACCAGTCGCCAGTACTGGCCGGCGCCAATCAGGTCGGAATCAGCCCGACCATTGATGAACCACGGGTCCGATGAATCATACGGCCCGGTGACAAAGAAAAAAATCACTATGCCGAGACAGACAAGAGCGCTCAGTATCATGCCGGACTGGCCATCGCCCTCCTCCTCGACCAACTGCGGCGGCCAGTCGATGCTTTCCTCTTCGAACTCGCCGAGCAGCGCCAGAACGTCGTCACGTCGATGCGCTGCCACAATGATGCAGGTGCGGCCGTCTTCGACCTTGGTCTGGTAGGGGATGGCGGCGGAGCTCAGGACAGCCATCCATTCACGGGTCTTCTGGGAAGGCGGCCAGAGGCGAAGCGCTTCTGGCGACGACTCGGGATGTTCCGCGCTAGAGCTCAAGACCATCAAAGGCGTTGCCGAGACCGCCAAAACTGCTGCTGCCGGAATCGTCCTTATCCTTGAGGTATTCCTTATAGTCTTCGTCGTCTTCGGTTTGCGCCCCGGGCAAGGCCAGAGAAATACGCCCACCCTGAACCTGTTCGATGATGACCTGCACCTCGGAACCGGGCGGGTAGGTGTCCCACATTTCCTTCATGCGATTGCCCTGGCCGCCCTTGAACGGAATCTTGCTGACATGCACAAGACCGGTCTGGGTAGGCGACAAGCTGACAAATATGCCGAACTGCTTGATGTCCTCGACCTTGCCCGGGCGCATCTGGCCGATCGTCAGCGTCTCTTCACCAACCGACATCGTGCGGCCGACCTGCAGATTCTCCAGCGCCAGTCCGATGCGGCGGCGCTCAAGATCCATAGTCTCGATGTAGACCTCGATCTGCTGGCCCTCTTCGAGAACTTCACGGGCGTGGTTAAGGCGTTTACCGGCGCCAAGCTTCGAGATATGCACAAGACCTTCGATACCCGGTTCGAGCTGCACAAACGCACCGAAATCCATCAGCCGCGTGACTAC